>Ga0247608_10000262_pt1 | contig 92541 bp, 25 predicted proteins | sample 176DNAGHGlowgp2_FD_193490 | JGI IMG/M metagenome (GOLD analysis project Ga0247608, IMG submission 193490) | Sheep rumen microbial communities from Palmerston North, Manawatu-Wanganui, New Zealand - 1766 DNA GHGlow gp2 | ecosystem: Host-associated > Mammals > Digestive system > Stomach > Rumen ... | reverse complement strand
ATACAGTGACATACGTATATGAATGAGATGTACCATCATGAGTAAGTGTACCAGGATCACAGACATATGATTATGGAGATCAAATAACATTACCAGCAGTAACAGCGCCAGAATGATATAGTTTTGTATGGTGAACGGCACCAGCAACAATGCCAGATCATAGTGTAGTAGTAACATGAACATGGACATTGAATAGTAATACAGTGACATACGTATATGAATGAGATGTACCATCATGAGTAAGTGTACCAGGATCACAGACATATGATTATGGAGATCAAATAACATTACCAACAGTAACAGCGCCAGAATGATATAGTTTTGTATGGTGAACGGCACCAGCAACAATGCCAGATCATAGTGTAGTAGTAACATGAACATGGATGTGTGATACAGATTACCACTGGGATGGAAGTGCCTGTGTAAGTAATACAACGACAGGGGATTGTATTTCTCCTTCAATACCACATTCAGTAGTAAATATTATAGAGGTGCCAATTTCATGGAATATACAAGAGAATGATTGGGATCCAGCACCACAGTGTAATTGGCGATGTGAACCATGATTCGTTGAAGTTTGAGATAGTTGTGAAGAGTTTTATATCACAATTGTTTGACCTGAAAATCAATGTAGTACAGGAAAGACAATAACTGCCACACCATCTATAGAATGAGCTATGATGATGGTAAGGACATGATTGAGTAATAATGAATGTGATAGTAATATATTTGTGAATAATGCAGGAGTAGCTTATACATCTTGAAATGATTTATCATTTAATAATGAGAGTGATAGTGGAAAATATGTATGTTTCAAAGCATCTAGTGGATGAGTAGATATATATAAATCTATTCAATTGACATGAATAGACAGAACTTGACCAGAAGTTTGATTGGATATAGATAATAAATATTTTGATATAAATGAGAAAACATTAGCTTGGCATACAGTCACAGATAGTGGATGTTCTAAGGTCAGTGGATATTATTATGCTTTGTATTCATGAGAAGCTTGTGAAGCCGGTGAAAATGATGAAAATATGATTACATGATGAATAGTATGATCTAATACTACATGATTTACATTTACATGAGAAAATGAATATAGTTATTGTCTAGCTGTGTATGCAGAAGATGGACTTGGAAATACATGAAGTACTAGGACAGGAACATTTAGTATAGATACAGATTCTATTTGATGTTATATACTAAATCAAGAGGCTTGTACGTCTGGAAATGTAATAATGACATTGTCTGGAAGTAAAGTATGAAATGATATATACTTGTCATGGAATGGATATGAGTGATGAACATCATGAGTACAAAGTATTACATGACAATATAATACATGATGATGATTGGCGACATGATATATTTATCAAAAGAATTGAGAAATTGTAGTGAAAACAGGATATTGTACATGAATAGTAGAAAAGATAGATCGTAATGCACCAACGACATGAAATGAATCTGATTTTACGGCAGAGCTATATGAATGTACAGCTTTGATATTGTCATGAACGGCACATGATGAATGATGTGGATCATGAGAGATTAAGTATCGATTCCAAGATTTTTCTAGTGGGAATATTGCATGGTCTGGAAATACAGAATGGATTTGAAATGGAGAATTATCTATACAAAGTGCAGTATTACATCTATCATGAATATATAATCCACAGATATGGTTGATGGATAGTGTATGAAATACATGAAGTGTAGAGTGAACAATCATAGTACTAGATACATGAGTGACATTACAACAAGATAATGAGACAGGAATAGATTTGTGAATATTGACAGGAAATTATACAAGTGAATCATGATTATTTGAGATATTTAATCCAAATGAATGAGATTGTGGAACATGATTTATCAGTATCAGTACATGATGATGTTATCTATCAGGAGGGGATAAGACTAATTTCACATGAGTGGCAATAGAATTGACAGGATTAGATAGTTGAACATGATATGAGATAAAAGTGGAATCAAATATAGAATGAACATGATATTGTGAAGTAGTATTTTCAGATGATGAAAATAATGTAGCTACAGGACAGATTAATTTCTATGTAGATACTACATATTGTCTCCAGAATCGGGATAATAATCATTTCTTGACACCAGATTTCTGGAAAATGCAACATAATAATAATCAAGTAATATGTGCTCTGTATGGAAGTGGTACACAAGATCCAAAGACAGCATATACTATGTGATGGAGTGGTTATGATGGAAGAAATTGTAGTGGATTTGATGAGATGGATGTAGAGTGGATAGATTCACAAATATTATCATCATCATTGTCAGAGAATACAATCTATGTATTGACTACAACATGAGCACAGGTACAATGAACGATAGAATTACCAAGATGTAGTGCGATAGTAAGTAATATGGTAGATGGATATGATACAGTATTGTACAGTGATGAACAATTGACAAATTGAATGATAAAATTGACAAATGAATATGGAATCTTTGATAATGTATCAGTAGATGGAAGAAATAAATTAGGATGAACAGATACTCACAATATGAATAGTTTGTGAATAGTTTTTGAGTGAGCAGAAAATAATACATTTAATGTAGTGAAAGTATACAATAATGCTGGTGATGGAATCAAAGTAAACAATAATTCACAACAAAACTTATTGAACAATATCCAAGCATACAATAATGGATGAGCATGAATAGAATTGATGTGATGAAGTACGCATAACTCATTGGCAAATATCCAATCATATAGAAATGGAACGTGAATATATATGGTAGATGTAAATGCAAATGCAGTAAGTAATATCAATGTATATGGAAATAATCGATGATTATTCATCACATGAAATTCAAATGAAAATGTGTTTAATAATTTGGATTTGTATTATAATAGTGGATATTTGGCATATTTATCGTATACCGTAGGGTCTACAGTAACAGGAAATAGAACAAACATAAATCTATATGTGTCATCTGGATTGGATAATACTTATTATGGATATCTGAAAATATATCCATGACATGCAGAAAGATGAGGAACTTATAATCAAAAAGATTCTTTGACATGATATAACTTTTCTAGTTCTAATGCAATATGGGAATATAAACATTATAAAATAAATCCAATGGAAAAAATAAGTGCTCATATAGCAGATAATACAAGATATTTTAAACATTGGACAGGTGTGGTTACATGTAGATTTAAGTGTTATGAAACGGGTACGACAGTATACCCTAAGTATTATGAAGTCCAAACGTGGCCATTGGATGTGGATGCATACTGTATGACTAAGAGTGGATCTTTTAGGGAACAGATCTGTGGTAATAGCACGAGACCAGTGTTTTTGGATACTGCTGTAACATGATTTGTGGATAGTACAGGATATTCTTATGCTTCTTTGAATTTGTTGACAAAAGGATCTAATGTAAGTCTTTGGAGTAGTTGAGAAAATGTAAATAAACAATTGAGGAATATTACTTATATTACAAATCCAAGACAATTAAGTGGATCTTATCTGTATATTTGGCATTCTAGTATCGCTGAATATGGAGCTAGTTTGGTATCACAAGTAGACCAATATTCATATGGATATCAGATGAGTAAACAGATTAGACCGGTAGTATGGGATGGAACTAATTGGGCTAATGGATGAGATGTAAATAATAATTATTATATTTGATCAAATGTACAACAGGTAAGTTGATCTATTTCTGATTTAGAAATTACCAAAGTAGAGCATGTAATCACATGAAATAGTGAAGATATAGATTTGATAGATACATTTGAGTTATTGAGATGAACTATACCTAATTGGGATTATACTGGATTGCAATTTAGATGAGCATGGGAATCATCTGATTATACATGGAGTAAAAATTATTATCCAACAACATTGACATGACAAATAGGTAGTAGTATCACAGTGTATGTAAATACAGGTACTGTATGAGATATGGCATACAGTTATGTACCACAATATTATTGAGAACATTATTTTGCAACTCACTACGATTTAAGGTCTATCAACGTATCTTCTCCGATAATTACATTTAGTCCTACAACATCTGCGTTAGCAAGTTACAGGCAGAAAGCTATTTTGGATAATGGACTTCATATAACTAAATTATCAGAACCACTATATTGTGTAAGTTCTTGATCTGTGGATATGACATGAATATGGTCTAACTATTATGCGTATATGACATGATTTGATGAAAATGATTTAATAATAGATAATACGGGTAAAATAATATGATATACTAATGCATCACAGCCACAAATTTCATGAGATGTACGGACGTGGACATATGAAAATTTACCAGAAAATGAATGGGCAGGATTGCATGTTTACGCAAGAACTGCTGAAGATGCTGTTGAAATACAAAATTTATGAAAAGAAATTAGATATTATTATGATACTGAATGACCAGGAATTACAGCAGTATGAGGAACTACTGTATATGAGTGTACAAATACTACTATATCATTGACAGCAGATGATGCTTGTTATGTAAGTGGATATATGTTTACATGATTTGTTTGAAGAGATTGGTCAATCTGATCTGGTATCTCGATTAGTTCATGAGATATAGGAAGAACATGAGGAACTAAAATTTTGACATGATCGGTAAGAGATTGGTTGAATCAGACAACTGACACTTGAATTGTGATTACAATACAAAATGTCCAAGTGACATGAGCAATATTAAATGATATAAATTTTTATAATCAATGTAATAGGGAGTGGTCATGAAATATTATTGATGTATTTGAAGCAAATGAATGAGTTTGTGGAACAGGTGATTTGATAGCAACATGATTAGTTTGTGTATGAATGACGTGAGTATTAAATGGTAATGTATTTGAAAATGTTTCATTTGTTGGTGATAATACGACATGATATTGTGAAGTGAAAATTGCAGACAATGAGTATATAGCTGGAGATGTAAGTAGCTATATGACATGAACAATTAATTTTACAAGGTACGAAGATTGTGCATCAGTACCGACATGTTCAATCGTAAAAAGTACAGAGTGTACATCTGGTGCGGTTATATTGACATATAGTGGAACATCAGAAAATATTGTCTCATGAAGTTGGAATTGATGATTAAATATGTTTAATTATGGTTGAGCATCATCTACTACATGAGTGAATACAATATTAAAATATACGTTGACAGTCTATAATAGTGTATGAATTAGTGGATCTTGTGAAGTGACAGTAACTACATGAGAGTTAGATAAGGATACCCCAACTATACAGACATGATCTTGGGATGGATATGAATGTGAGACAGGATCTATCACTATCACATGAAATGATAATTCATGTGGAATATCATGATTGACATATAATTGGAGTGGAATGGATTTCACAGGTCATACATTTGAGCTATATAGTGGTGGTGTGGGTTCTCAGACTATTGAAGTGTCAGTAATAGATGGAGTATGACATATCAAGACAGGCACAGTGAAATATACTTGGGAAAATACATGAATACAATTGACAAATGGTTCGGTTTATGAATTGCGAAAATTGACATCTTCTATCACACTTGATACATGAATGATAAAACTGTTCTGAGCTAAGGAGTGAAATTGTGGAACAGGGAATATTACAGTGGAACTATGAAATTGTATTAATGCTACTGCTTCATTGGATTCTGATAATAAACTTACAATTAATCCAACCAGAGATTGAGAATGTGAAATAATATTTGAGGATAATGAATGAAGTGTCGCTACAGGAAAAGTGACTTTTGGAGATGGAATACGATACTGTGTAGACGGATGGGATAATAATAAATTTTTGGATGAAGATTTCTGGGCATGATGGGATGGTGCAAATGGTGTAAAATGAAAGAGAGAAATAATATGTGCATTATATGGTACATGACAAGATGATCCTACAGCATATACAAAGTGATGGAGTGGATGGGATTATGAAGAGTGTAGTGGAATAGATATGGATGTAAAAATAGTAGAGACACTACCAAATAATTTGAGTGGAAATACAATTTATGTATTGAATACGGGTACAGTAGAATTGTCAAATTCTGTAAATATGGCTAAATGTAGTGCTATAGTAAGTAAGAATGGGGCGACTGTAATAACTACAAAACCATGAATATTAAATGAGGATAAGGAATATACTATATTAGATAATTTTGATATTGCTTGAACAAATCAAGATATGAATAATAATTATTGAATTTCATTGAGTGGTGGACAGAACAATACATTTAATAACTTAAAAGTGTATAACATTAGATGAAATGGTATTGCAATTAGATGAAAATACAATTTGGTAAATAATATACAGTCCTTTAATAATAGTAGTCAAGGTTTGTATTTGTATGATGCTAGTTATAATAGTATTAATAATATTTTACTATATAATAACTCAGGTATCTCGCTCCCAATTACTAATGGATCTAAATCTAATATAATAAACAATGCAGTCATTTATAATAATAATATTTGATTATCTATTAATAGCACATCTGATGGTAATAGATTATACAATTTAAAAATATATAATAACAAAGATAGATGAATAATCGTGAAAGGTTCAATTAATAATATTTATTATGGAGGTTTATTAAGCTTTGGTAATGTATCTTCAGATTCTGGTGTAAATAAAGGTCAATTATTAAATTCATGATTTGATGGCTGAGTGCGGTGACAATATTCTACTTGAGGAGAAAGATCGTTTGATTTGATGGTGAATCCAGTAGACGAAGATGGTAAATATTTGTTGTCTCGGTCTGGTGAGTTTGATAGTCTGAGATGAAATAAGAATATCTGAAAGGTAGTATGATATTCATTTGGTAGTGGAATTGGTACTCAAGTTCAGCCTGTAGCATGGAGTGGAGATGAAATAATTGAGGTGTGAAATGCTAAAACTGGAAATTATATAGGATCCAATATAAAGAAAGTGACATGAGATTTAGAAGTACCAACAAATACAGAGAGTGCTATATTGACAGTGACATGAAAGAGTGATGATAGTTTGGTTGAATTATATTCTGTATTTGGAGATGTAAATCCTGAGATGAATGGACAAGGAAAATGAGTGTCTACATGAGTAGATTTGTCAGTAGGAGAGTGACAAAAGAGATTGGTGGCTCAACTATATGGTGATAATTATTTCGCTACTCATTTTGAGAAGTCTACTATTCTTAATTCAGAAATTACATTACTTGAGTTTACATGATGATTGTGAACAGATGCATGTACAACAGGACATGAATTTATAGTGACATGAGAATTTAGTCGTGCAATGACATGAGTAGAGTTGACATGAGAAAATGTGGAAATAACTATGAATAATACACAATGAAGGACAGGTTATACATGGACAGTCAGGTTGTTGTGATGAGTAGCTAAAGTATGGCTGAATACATGAAGTGTTAATTTCAAATGAGTAGAATGAGGAACATATTTGTCAACGCATGTGTCAGATATGATAGTTTTGTGAAATTATGATAATGTATGACCAAATGATGTGACATTTACTAATTGGCAAAATACGATATTTACGACAAGTACAGCATTACCATGGGATGTTACTACGGATAGTGGATGTGCAGATATGAGTGGATATAATTATAAATTTGTAGAAGGTGAGAGCTGTGATGGAACCGTGAAAGATAATGGATTTAAAAACACAACATCATTGGATGTAAATGATTTAGTACATGGAAGTAAGTATACATTATGTGTGCAGCCGGTAGATAATTTCTGAAATACATGAAATTGGACAAGTGCAACATTCACAGTAAATCTAGAATCAATAACATGTGAAATCGAAGAATCAGCATGTAGTCATACATGAATTACATTGACATTGAAACCATGAAATGAAGTAGTTTGATGAACCATATTGTTGTCATGGTCATGACACGACAATATGATTACATGAACATCATTGACAAAATTGGTTACACAGTCGTGATTATTAGTTACATGATACATAAAACAAGTGTCATGAGATATAATAAAAACGACAACTTGTACAAAAATAGTTTCAAATATCGACCAAATATCACCTACAATAACAAAGGTAAATATAGCGACATGATATGAATGTCAGAATATCACATGAAATATAGTGATGACAGATAATGGATGTGGAAGTGGAGTAGATACATATCAATATAAATGGAATGGATGAGAATTGACAAGTAATAATTTTTATGTTACGGGTCTAAATATATCTTGAACAAGAACAATATATGTGACATGACATGATGGAGTAAATAATACAATAAGGACATGAGTACGTTTTGTGCGGTATAATTCAGAGATTACAGCAGAGGATATCGTAGTAAATTGAGTATGAAATTGACAGAAATCTGTAAATTGGAAGGTAGAATCACATGCAAGTGATGGAGAGTGTGGAAGTGGAACAGTATCACTTAATAAATTTGTAAATGCTGGAACGCATGGAACATGTACTACATGAGCATGAGATACTATCATATTTACACCGGAGTCAGGTTATGAGTGAACATGAATATGTGTAGTTGAATTAGTCGATGATGAATGAACGACAGGACAAATAACAATAACATTTGGATGAATAGATACAAAGAATCCTACATGTAATATCTTTATCGAGCCAGAAGCATGTCAAAGTGGAAATGTGATATTGTCTATGAGTACAACATGAGCTACAAAATATAGCTGGACAGGATTTAGTGATGCAAATATGAGTAGTATAAACAATCCAAAAATTGCAAGTAAAAATGGAAGATATACATGATATGTAAAAGATGATGCGTGAAATACATGAAGGTGTACGAAGACAATTTCAAATATCAGTAAGACAGTATTGTCAGCACCAAATAACCTGAGTCCATATAGTGGTTACAAAACAAACTGAAATGGACTTCAATTTTCGTGGAATATAGTGCAAAATAGTGGATGTAGAATTGTTTCAGGATATAGAATTGTAATATTGTCATGAGGTGTAATATTCACAAGTGATGTAGTAAATAGTGGTACACATATATGGTCTCCAGTATCTACATTACCTAATTGAATTTATGAATGGTATGTAGAGACTTTGGATACTTTGTGATGAAGCAATGAATCTATACACAATACATTGATTATAGATGATTCAGCCGTAAGTTGTATCATCACTCCTAGTTCAGAAGATTGTAGAAGTGGATGAAGTATTACTTTGACATTGGTGGTAGATAAGCTATTATCATGAACATTGGTATGATGGACTCCTATCGCGTGAAGTAGCACAGGATATACGATGGATATCACAGAAAACACAGGTATTAATTTCACAGTTTATGATACATTGGGTAATAATGGAGTGTGTGCCCAAGTAGTAAATAATTTTGATACAATATCTCCTACAGTGACATCTATCAATGTAGCGACATGATATGAGTGTGAGATGATTTCATGATATATCACTATGACAGATGAATGATGTGGAAATACGCCAAGTGCATTCCAATATCAATGGAATTGATTAGGATTGACAAGTAATAGTGAATATGGAATGATAAGTCATACATGAGATATAACCAAAACAATATATGTGACATGATATGATGGTATATGAAATACAGTAAGTACACGAGTAGAATTTATATGGTATAACTCGGCGATTACAGCGGATGATATCGTAGTAAATGGTGTATGAAATGGATCGAAGACTATAAATTGGAAGGTAGAATCAGAAGCACGTGATGGAGCATGTGGAAGTGGAACAGTATCATTTAATAAATTTGTAAATGCTGGAACGCATGGAACATGTACTACCTGAGCATGAGATACTATTGTATTTACACCAGAGTCGAATTTTGAATGAACAGGAACATGTATATTAGAATTGGTAGATGATGAGTGAACTACAGGACAAATAACGATAACATTTGGATGAATAGATACAAAGAATCCAACATGTACAATTAGTTATAATCCTGTATGTGTTAGTGGAGAAGTGGAATTAACTATTTATACAGAGCAATGAGTATATTATAGTTGGACGAATTTTGGACAGACATGATATGATCTAGTAACCAATGTATCAAGTAACTGAAGATATACGTGATATGTATGGGATCTGGCATGAAATACATGAAGTTGTACTACATGAGTAAATAATATCAGTACATGAATATTGTCGGCTCCAAATAACTTGACTCCAGTTAGTGGAAGTAAAATGAATGAAACACCTACTTTGAGTCGGTCATGAGTAAATGCAAATGGATGTAGGACAGTATCTGGATACACAGTATTTGTATTGTCATGATGAGTGGTGATTGATAGTGGTGTAGTTGGTAATAGCGTTACAAATTGGACACCAAACTCATTACCAAGATGAATGTATGAGTGGTATGTGCAAACTCAAGATATCTTGTGATGAGAAGCTGATTCTGATAGGAATACATTTGTCATAGATGATGAAGATTTAATTTGTGAGATAAATTATCCATGACAATGTACAAGTGGTGATATCACGTTGACATTGATGGTAAATAAAGATTTGTCTACAAATATGGAGTCGTTGTGATGGACTATGGATATATCAAACCCACATAGATATACAAAAGTGATAAATAGTAATACAGGTATAAATTTTGTAGTGCAAGATATTTATTGAAATACAGGTATCTGTGCTAAGACTGTGGACAAATTTGACAATACGGCACCACAAATTGTACAGACTATAAATGCATCATGATATGAATGTGAGATGATTACATGATATGTAGTAGCAAATGATGAATTGGGTGATTCATGTGGTAGTTTGACTTATAGCTGGTCATGATGAGATTATCTAAATATGACTTGATATGGTATATATTCTCAAGATAAATGAGAAAGAGATGTGACTATATCTGTCAAAGATACAGCAGGAAATCAGACATGATGAGTGGTACATTATGTATGGCAAGATGTAGCATTGACATTGGATACGGCAAGTCTTGAATTGGATATCTTGACTTGATCAAAGGTCGTAGAAAATGTAATTTCTACATTCTGAGCAAGGGCATGAAGTTGTGAAACGGTAGATGTGGCTGTCTTGGCGAGTGGTGATGTATCTTGTACTTTGAGTAATAATAAATTGACAATAAATCCACATGAAAATGTAGAATGACACGGAAGTTGTATAGCGGCCTTTACAGATTGAGATAATGTGGACACTTGAGTAGTAGATTTTGATATAGATACAAAGAAACCGATAGGAGATGGAGATGGTTTATGATTGACAGGTGGATTGTGAGGTGATCAATGTACGCATGATACTACATTCATAGTGACATGAACATTTAGTGAGGCTGTGACATGAGTAGGTATCACATGAACAAATGTATCAATTACAAATATCTCTGTGGCACAATTAGCGAGTCAATATGTATGGCAAGTGACATTGTTGTGAGGAGTATGAAGGGTATGGGTTGTAGGTGATATCAAAGATATGAGTGGAAATCCATTATCTGGAACAGTTGATCAATTAATTATCGGAAATTATGACAATGAATGACCAAATAAAGTAATTCAAATTTATCCATTAGGTGGAATTGTACCTACGACGAGTACGACATTGCAGTGGAACCCTACTATAGATAGATGATGTGCGTGAGATGTGACATATTCATATGTACTTACATGAACTGATTATGAGAAGACATGAGCAGGATTGACAGGTACTTCGGTAGATGTATCTGATTTGGAAAATGGACACAGATATTGTCGAAATGTAGTAGCTACAGATAAATATTGAAATAATTCTGTGGTATCAAATACATCATGTTTCACAGTAAATACAGATGGAATACAGTGTACAATTACAGCAGATCGTACTACATGTGGATCAGGACCTATTATCTTGACATTGGCATGAGTGTGAGAATGAGATGCAAAATGAGAATGGTTGTCTCGATCAAGTGTATGAAATACTGGAAATATGACCAAGACATGAGCTCTGACCAAAACTATTACAGGATTTGTAAGCACAATATGATATGTACAAAATAAATGGTGACAGACATGATATTGTGAATTTACAATTGAGCAAGTACAAGATATCTTAGATTTACAATGATCTGAAATTACATGAATTAATTATCGATCATGATATGAATGTAGTACTTGAACATTGACTATGAATGTATCTGAAGATGGTTGTGGACAATCATGATTAATATATAAGTGGAATGGTGTGCTATGACAATTAGCTAATTCAATATATTGAAGCAAAGCACAGGTAATTACATGAATATTCTCTGTAATAAATGGAGCATGAGTGACGACAAATACTGGATATACATATGAATGGATTAACTCACCAGTGACAGCTACATGATTTACGGTAGATTTGGTTAATGGAAATACTGTAAATTGGAAACAATTGTCACAAGCAAGTGACGGAGCATGCGGATCAGATCCATTGACAGCAACAGCATCAGGATGAACAAAATGAAATTGTACGGTTTCTAGTGGTAATTTGATATATACTCCATCGTTTAATTCTACATGATCAGATAGTTGTGTATTGACTATATCTGATGATGAATGATGAACAGTATCTGTAGTGGTAAATTTTGATAATGTAAGTCCATATGTAGAATTGATAGAGCCTGAAGACAACAAAGAATTGGATCAATGAAATGTATCATTTACATGGATACCAAGAGCAGTACCATTGACTAAGACGATATCTGGATATAGATATCAAATTGGTTCAAATACATGATTTACAAGTACAACATGAGTGACATTGAATTTGCCAAGTGGTACATATCCTCGGTCTGTATCTATACAGTATGATGATGGTACTATATGATGACATAGTGATTTGTGGTCAGTGAAGACAGTGGCTCGTAGTAATGGTGGATGACATCTAGTAAAAGATCATTGTCCAAATGGAGATAATTCAGATTCTTATTATGATGGAGTATGTGATAATAAAGATCCTCATAAAGTAGCTGATGTATGTGGTGTAAATTATTCTTCATATTCTGATGAATTGAAATGAGCATATTTGTATGCATATGTCAAAGGAATTACTACTCAATGTCCGATATCTGCAGCTAATCTGGATGGATATCTACATAGGGATGAATTGGCGAAGATGATATCTGTATATGCTATCAATGTAGTATGAAGAGAGCCAAATTATGGAAAAGCATGATGTGATAAATTTAATGATATATCCAAAGATGTACCAGAATTACAAGAGTATATGAAATTAGCTTGTGAATTAGAATTGATGTGAATGCATGCAGATGGAGTGACTCCAAAAGCATCGTTTGATCCATATTCTATAGTGACGAGAGCAGAATTTGGTACTGTATTCTCTAGGTTATTGTTTGGTGATATGTACAATGTAAAAGATGAGTCAGATGTATATAAACAAGAGTGATATCGGTACAAAGCACATCTACAAGCATTGAAAGATTATGGAGTAATGACAAAGGTAGATGGAGATTGGCCAAAGTATTTGGAGCGTAGATGATGGACGATGTTGATGCTCCAGAGAGCTGACAATTATGGATTATTTAAGTGAAAATCTCCAGCAATGAATGGAATCAAAGCATTGTTTACTCAGACAAATGGAAATGCGGTTTAACTGATGGCAAATAACTGATAGCTAATCTATATATTATTGTAAATAGTTATTGATTCTTAATATCTAATTCTCCCCTAGAAAGGGGAGAATTTTTTGTTTATTTAGTGGAAATTTTTTTGTCGGTGTGTCTTTGTGATGATATTCTTGTTGTTTTATGATAATTTTTCTTTAATAAAAATCCTCTTTTTACTAGAAAGAGGATGGTAGTATTGTGTTGTAAACAAGATACATGTTTTTTATTTTTGAGATTTAGTTTTCTTTGTAGAAGTTTTTTTTCATTTATTAGTAGAATACTTGATAATAAGTGTAACGATGAGTGCTATAATCAGGATAAGCAATACGATATATAATCGACTCCATAGCATAGTAGTGTTTTTGATAATTGTAAGTCAAGAGGTAGAATATTCATTTTTTAAATTGCTTTTTGTGATGTCGAAATCGAAGATAGGATCGTTTGTCAAATTTGATTTTACTATGAAAAATCATTTGTAGCTAGGTATTCTTATTTCGTTTGAAATTAATATCATTTTTGTGTTTGCGGTGATGATAGTACCTGATGTTTCAAATTTTCATTCATACCCAAATCGATTTTTGATTATACCTGTCAGTATGATTTTTTGATCAATATTTCATCTATTAGCGATTTCCAGTATAATTTTTTGGTTTGTATCATATCATGATAGATAGAGATTTGATATTTCTAGTCTAGGTTTTACTTCACTACCTCCTACTAAGATGTCTATACTGAAGACTTTGCGAAATATGAAATTGATAGGTTGGGAGGATGATGTATCTTCATTTTTGATTTCATATGATATACAACCATGACTAATTCATTCGTATCATACCGGATAATGTATGGTGTAGTGTTTCTCTATCTCTGAATTTCATTTTAGAAACAAACTATGGTCAAAATCTTTTATATATTTTGCAAAATTTGTGTTTGGATCTTCTGGGATACCACAAGATTTTCATCCAGATTGGTTTAATGCTCAGTCTATGAATGTGATATTTAGTGTCGTATCTTGTGATGAATTGTTTTTGAATAATACACATATGTCTGTATCTTGGTCGCTTTTTGTGATGATGTCCATCTGATTTGTCTGGTCGCTATTGCAGAAACTCACATCAATGTCTCACAAAGATTGTGCATGTGTTAGTCAACATAAAGCGAGAGTCGATATTCACAATAATGTTAATATTTTTTTCATTTAAAAATTTTGTTATATAAAAATAGGCTTTTTTGATGATATAATCAAATATTTTTTTAATTCAAGGAAAATTCATCGGTAGTCGATAGTCTGCTATCTACAGATGACAGTCTGCAGTTGCTAGAAAAATTTTCTTAATTGATTTTGATCGTTTATTAAATGGGAATTTATTTTAGTTGCTTTTTTGAAATAAGTCAAGTTTGATTTGTGTAAAATAGCGTGAATTTTTGCAAAAATCTTTTTTGTAGGATATAATTATATTATGTTGAAAATACTATGTATTTTATTTGTTTATTGTATTGGGTATGTCATTTGATAATATTGCATTGTTTATATGAGGTCTATGATTATTTATGCTTTGAATTATATTTTTTGATGAAGCAACAAAAAAAATGGTATCGTGATGAATCAAAAATATAATCAAAAAAGCAACTAATAGTCTTTTTAAGACATTGTGAATATGATTTTTGGCTACTATTATTTTGCAATGAAGCTCTGCAGTTTTATTAATTTTGGAGTCTTTTGTATCTGCAGGTATGATGCAATTTTCGCATGCTGCTAGAGTAATCATGTGATGTAATATATGAAGTTCTGCTATAGGGGTGATATTGTGAAGTTTGTGATTAGAATTTGATTTAGCAGCGTATGCATTGCCAGTGATGTGAATCTTGGCATTTTGTCTTTTGATAATAAAGTCAGATAAAGTCAGAAATGTTTTGAAAATAGTGATATGATTATGTCTAATATTTGTATGATTAGGATATATGAATGACGGTATGGCATTTGTGGCAAATACTGTAGATTTTGTGAAGCTGTCCACTCGTTCTATATTTTTGTTTTATTTAGTGTGACTGTTTGGAACTATAGTGATGCAGTCTAGTGCTATTACTATTGCATTGGTTTTGTCGGCAGCGAGTGTGTGAATAGTAGATTATCGTATGTGAATTATGTTGCTTTTGGGGTGCTTTTTGTGAACAACTTCGACACCAGCACTTGGGTGTATCAAGTGATGATACTTAAAAAAACAGGTAGCATTTATGCAGGTAATTTTTAATGCTGTACTGTCTGTGTTGTGAATACTTACACTACCATTTTGGGTATGGCTTATGAATAAAATTACTCCTGATACAGTAGTATGATTGTCTGTATTTGCATTGCTGTTTAAGATAGTGGGTGTCGTCATTATGCTACCATTTTTGGATAAATATATATCTCTGATCCAGAAATGGTTTCCCAAAAAGACTGTATCGTTTGATTTACATATAGAAAATACTTCTCCTACTGTAATTCCTGCATGATTGGAGGCGCTTTCATATGATTTATCTATGTTGTTAAAAAGAGTGATGAAACATATGTTAAATACTTGGAGTATAGATGAAAAAGATATAAAAAGTAAGCTACTAAACACAAAAAATTTGTCTAAATATGATGTACAATACTCAAATGAAGATTTGAGATCTCAGTATGATGAAATCAAGGAGATTGCACACCGTATGTTTATATTTTTGGCAAATTTGAAAACTAATACAGATAACACGGAGGATATTCAGGTAATAGATAAATATCACCATTCATTGTCTTGTATGATACGTACTATGAAATATATCAAAGATGTACACAAAACTATAGCAAAATTAAAAGATAGTGATGATAAATATTTGACATATGTGTATAATAAATTTAAATTGTTGATTGTAAGTTTGTGTAAAGATATTTTTGAGATTAGGGGAAAAACTTCGTGAAAAGATAAAATAGAACATATAAATTTACTTCTTCAAAGTATAAAATCTATAGTAGATAAAGATTTTTTGAATTCTTTTGCAAATAATCCTGATATAGAAAAATTTGATTCTACGGTATTGTCTGATATGCTCTATGTCAGTCATAATTTTTATGAGGCTTGTTTTTATTTAGTATTGTCTGTGAAAGAGTTGTATTGAGTGAAAGAGGAGGAATTAGACTAGTCGCTAGACACTAATCTCTAGTCACTAAAAGATCCCTGAATTAAAATTTCGGGATTTTTTTGTGTTTTTATTATTTTGACTTTTTGTGTAAAATATATAGTATATTTGTCATAATCAAAATATAAATGAACAAAACATCATTATTATGTACACTTTTTATTTTTTAATGATTGGATCGATAGCTATTTTAGCTATTGTAGGACTTGGAGATCCTGTTTATTCCATAGCAAAAAGGAAATCTAAGAGTAAAATGTCCAAATTCTCTTCATTGAGGACTATGGTATTGTCTCTCACTATCCCTTTATTTGCTGGGTTGTCTTTTGCTTGTATGGCTGCTAAAATTGCAGCTTCTAGTGGCTGGGTTAATCCTGGATTTATTTGGGGACTGATTGTGGGTATTGTGTGTTTTCTACTGCTAATCTATCTTATTCCAAATTTGTATCAGTGTAAAAGTAAGCTAGTTATTGGTGTGTCTTCATTGATTATATGTTTACTATCGGTATCATCTATATTCATTTTGATTGGATTAAATTCGTGGGATAGTGTGGATTACTACCATCATCCTATTTATGTGCCTATCGATACGGAATGGGTGAATACAGTTATTGCTTTTGTTGGTAGGATGTTTCCAATGGAAGATTATCCGGTAATTAGTATTGAAACGACGATTTACTCTCCAGAATCTAGTTTTTTGTGGGCATTTATCTTACTCACAGAGATAGCATATGGTGTTGTCGCAATAACGTCGATTATTGCTGTGAGAAAAAGTATTCCAAAGTAATTAAATTAAAAAAAAGAGCTTGAAAATACGCAAGCTCTTTTATGTAATATGAAAAAATATTTATGATTTTATTAAAAAATATGGTATAAATTGTAATTATTTTGTTATATTTTAGTTTCGTTCAAAGTGGTGTATGTTGTATAATTTTATAAAAAATAGATTAAAGGTTTAATTTGGTTGATTTTTTCTTGTTTTTCGCTTTTTATTAATTAAAAACAGATAATTATTAATTTTTAATTATTAATTCTTAATTAAAATCATGGATTTTTGTGAGATAGGAAAAAAATGGCAAAAGAGACGAGAAGAAGCTGGTACTTACAAGGTAGTAGAAGATCCAGAGAGACAAAGTTTCTATATTTTGGATATGTTCCCATATCCTAGTGGAGCTGGATTACATGTTTGACATCCAAAATGATATATAGCTACAGATGTGATTGCTCGTAAGCATATGTTACTTGGAGAGAAAGTTTTACATCCAATGGGATTTGATACTTTTTGAGTTGGTACAGAGCAATATGCTATAGCTCACAAGATGAAACCACAAAAAGCTGCTGCAGACAATATCGCTACATACAAGAGACAGCTAGCAATGTTTGGTTGTACTTACGACCGAGATAGAGAAGTAAATACAGCTGATCCAAATTATTTCAAATGGACACAAGCAACTTTCCTCAAAATGTACAATAGTTATTTTGATGAAAAGGACCAAAAAGCTTATGATATTTCAGTATTAAAAGATAAAATTCATGCATGAGAAATCAAAGTCCCAGATACTATGACAAAACAAGAGTTTATAAATAGTCAAAGGCTTTGTTATATGGATTACAAGCCAATCAACTGGTGTCCAAACTGTAAAACAGGACTTTCAAACGAAGATTTGGAAGCTGATGGGACTTGTGAAAGATGTGGAAGTATGGTAGAACAAAAGCCTATGAAACAGCGAGTAATCAGAATCACAAAATATGCAGATAGACTTTTGAAGTGATTGGACAATTTGCCATGATGGGCAGACAGTGTAAAAGATCAGCAAAGAAACCGAATTGGTCGCTCTGAATGAACAGAATTTGATATGGAATTAGAATGATTTGATATGAAAATCAGTGTGTATACTACGAGAGTAGATACAGTTTTCGGGATGTCTTTCGTAGTGATGGCACCAGAGCATGAATTAGTAGATAGAATTACTACTGCTGAATACAGAGCTGCAGTGGATGCTTATGTAGATCAAGCAAAGCATAAAACTCAGCTTGAGAGGACATGACTTCAAAAAGAAAAGACATGACAATTTACATGATCATATGCAATCAATCCATTTAATGGAAAGAAAATTCCAATTTATATTTGAGATTATGTACTTGCATGATATGGTACATGAGTCGTAATGGCTGTGCCTGCACATGATGAGAGAGATTATGATTTCGCGAGAAAGTATAATATCCCAATTAATTTTGTAATTGGAAATAGATTTGGGAAAAAGCCAGAAAATATTGTATTGTGAGATGAAACAATTTATGAAGAAAAGACAAATACGACAGTGCAGAAATGATGAATTATCGCAAAACAATCATGATATGCTTTGGTTTATGATGGAAAAACAAAGACAGTCTTGATGCTGGATACATGAGATGAAAATTGAAGATATAAAATTCCTTGATGAACAATTGAGCAGTGAGAAACGATGTTGCAATGAGCCATGAGAGAGGTAAAAGAAGAGACATGATATACTGATTTTTCTTTTGAAGCAGAACTGTATTGTGCTCAAATGTACTATCCATGTCCTGATTTTTATAGAGAAAATAATGCAAAGTACTTCTTATTCAAATTGCATTCCGATACTCAACAAGAAAAACACTTAGATACAGGTGAAAAAGATTATCCTGTAGTTAAAATTAGTATAGAAGATTTGAAAAAATATGTGGAGTCTATGCCAAATGGCGATGAGTGAGTCTCCTCAAAAGCTGTATTGTCGGCATTGTTGGATACACTTCAAAAGCGTATTGCATGAGAAAATATAGCATATACAGAAAAATGAATTGTATTTAATTCATGAGAATTTAGCGGTTTGACTTCAGATCAAGCCATTGCAAAGATGCAAGAATGGTTGGCTGAGAGATGAATTGGATGAAAGAAAGTAAATTACAGACTCCAAGATTGGGTATTTTCTCGCCAAAGATATCGATGAGAACCAATTCCAATGATTCATTGTCCAAATTGTGGAATTGTGCCTTTGACTGAAGATGACTTGCCTCTGACTTTGCCAGATGTAGAAAATTATGAGCCAACTGGTACAGAAGAATGACCATTGGCAAATATCCATGAATGGATGAATGTAAAATGTCCACATTGTGGAGCTGATGCAAAGAGAGAATCAAATACTATGCCTGGATGGGCTGGATCAAGCTGGTATTGGATCAGATATATGGATTCACACAATGATAAGCAACTTGTCGCTCCAGAAAAAGAAAAGTTTTGGCATCCAGTAGATATGTATGTATGATGAGCAGAGCATATCAATAGACATTTGATTTATGCGAGATTTCGAAATATGTTTTTGTATGATATGGGTATCACATCTGTACAGGAGCCATTTAAAGCATATCAATCTGTATGACTTATCATGGCAGAAGATGGTCGTAAGATGTCCAAGAGGCGATGAAATGTAGTAAATCCAGATGATATCGTGAATGAATATGGAGCAGATACATTGAGAGTTTATGAGATGTTTATGTGACCTTTTGATCAGGCTGTGAGCTGGAATACAAACTGAGTAAAATGAGTAAAAAAATTCCTCGATAGAGTTTGTAATTTGTATCCAAAAATAGATGAGAATTATGAAGATGACAAAAAAATACTCATGACACTACACCAAACTATCAAAAAAGTAGATGAAGATATTAGTAATAGATTTGGCTTTAATACTGCTATAGCTCAGATGATGATATTGGTAAATGAGCTGACATGAGTAGAAAAAATATCAAGAAATACATTCCAGACTTTGATAGTTTTGTTAGCTCCATTTGCTCCTCATTTGGCTGAAGAATTCCGAGAAAAATTGGGAAATCAATTTAGTATCTTTGATGGAAAACATCGACCAGAGGTAGATGAAAAATACTTGGTGCAAGATACTATCACTATGGCAGTACAAGTAAATGGAAAAGTGAGATGAACAATTGAAATAGCAAAAGATGCGACTCAGGATGTGGTGATGGAAGTAATTAGAAATGATGAAAAAATCAGTAGAAATTTAATTTGAGAAATAAAGAAAGTAATCTATATCCCATGAAAAATTTGTAATATCGTATTGTAATTTAGTTGTTTATTTGGAAAAAGCCCTAATTGAATTTAGGGCTTTTTTATTTTATGTCATCCTGAAGGAAGTGAAGGATATAAAGTAATTGTTGCTTTTTTATATTCTTCGTTTTGCGATGCTTCATTCAGAGTGACAGGTGTTTATTGGTTTGTATAGTTTTTTAATAAATGTAGAAATAATATTCTCAGGTGCTGTATTCTACCACTCAATTTTCTTGGATACATTCAAATGTATTTGTAAATTCATCAGTGATGTCACATGGTAATTGGTCTGTCTTAGTTCGTCTTGTTTTATTCTCTGTATGTTTGCATTCTCATGCAATTTCACATGATCAGCAAGATGTTGTTTCATAATTTCATCCATTTTCATTTTCCATGTGGGCGATGAGTGCGAAATGTTCACCATCGCTAACATATACATATCATTCTTTGCATATTTGTGTACATCATGAATTTGTTCAGGCATAACATCAGGCATTAATACTTCGTCATGTATAATTTGCATTTGTTCAATTGGACATATTTCATTGTTCAGAACATATATTTGTCTGTAAATTTATACTTTCTCAAGAAGGATCTTGTGGTATATTGGACATATATCATTCTTTGACTAAATATTTTTCGAGAAGAGAGACACACATTCATTGTGTTACGATAGAATAATTCATATCATCGTATGGATTGTTTAATCAAGGTGTTTTTTTAGGTGCTTTTTTCTCGGCATTGTCAAATATAGAAGAAAGAGTATCCAATAAATCTTTGACATCTTTGTTGGTTTCTCATGCTTCTATTAGTGATTTTAAGTCTATTTTATTTTCGGCTGTCTGTGATCATCATCATCCTCACCAGTCTGCATTACCAAGATTAGTATTGGCTGCTACTCCTGATAAATAAGGTAAACTATCCATATCTGCATAATATTCTAAAGTCTCGGAGTTATACACTCCTCATTCTGTAATCATATTTAATGCCTGAGATATGGTAAGTGCTTGTCAATTGTCGTATATGGAAGAAGGAAAGTGGCCGTGATCGTTGGCGTAGGAAATGAGGGCGTCAGCTATCATCTGTAAGTCAGTTTTCCTCACGACATCACGGGCTTTTGCTTGACTATGTCTGAAACTGATAGTGGATATACTGAGAAGTAATGCTACTATTGCTAATACTCCTAGCATCTCTATCAGTGTAAAAGCCCTATTTTTTTTGTGATTTTTCATTTTTGATTTAATTAGTGTGATAAATTTGATATTTTTATGATTTTTTATCAAAATAGTGCCTGTTTGCAAGTAATTTATCTAAAATTTTGTAAAAAATACTTCTAAAACACATATTTTTATGTTTTTACAAAAAATGTCCACCTAAAATTGCTTTTTGTTATTGTCATTCTTTGACAATTTGTGTTGTCTATGTCTCTAATTTTTTTTGGATAAGTAGCATAGATATGCTTTTGAAAAAAAATGGGAGTGTGTTTTGTCTATGTGGACAAATTTTGGCTAGAAATAGGCTTTTTGTCTATATTAAATGTCGTTGATTTTCTTTTTAAAATATAGAAATATCGTTGCATAGACTTTATATGTTTTATTATGTTTTGATGAAAATGAGGCTTAAATCCTGACAAAAACTTTTTCAGTTGTTTTCGGTGATGATGTTTTGTATGGCATTATTTTTGTTTGGAAGCTATGTATTGGCAGCAGGTACCGAAACATGGTATACGGATTTTAGTATAACATCGCCGACATCGGTATCTACACAAGATGGCCAGACTACATGAACTTTTGAATGGTCGCTGACAAATCATGATATAGAGACAGTTGTCTGACAGTTTTATTTTGTAGATGCAGTGCCATTGTGAAGTGGATATTATGCTTGTAAAGCAGATAATCAGTCTGGAGTTTTCGGGCAATATTTACATATGGATGGGAATACAAGCTTTTCGATAAATCCTTGAGAGACTATCACATGAACTGTGAATTTTGATTTTCCAGCTAGCTATTCTGGTACTTATCATGGTTGTATCGTATACTCAGTTTGAGAAAATTTGAATAATGGAGATACTATAATGAATATGACTTCTCGTAAAGCGATACCCGTGCATGTGCAGTTGCAAGCATCGAAGGTAAGTATACATATTGTAGCAAATTTGGGAAGTCGTGGAAATTCTCAAACATGTAATAATAATGGATATGAGAGTATGTGAAAGTTATTATTTTATCCGCCAAATCATGCACTAGATGCTTTACCTTTACCAGTAGAATCATGATATGTGGTAATGGATCGTGATGGATATGGTGAATTGGTATGAGTGACAGTATTAGCAGGTAATTATGATGTAGTATACAAATGATGGCATCATTTGGCTTCATATATTAAAAATGTAACAATAAATGAGTGAGATACTTTAGACTTTGTATTGAGTGCTTTGTGAGTTTGAGAGTTTGAGAATGAAGAACAATTTAGATGTAATTCATGATGGTCATATCAAATAGCATGAGATTTGCCTAGTACTGGTGGAACCTATGATTATTTGATAAATGGTACAGATTTATCTGTATTGTATTCTGGAGGTATATGTGATTATCTTACGAATGTGTCATCCTATGATATTTGTGATTTAAATAATGATGGTCGTGTAGATTCATCAGATGCTTCGGTAATTATTGCAAATGATTGAAAGACAGGAGTATATTATCGTCTTTCACCATTATTTACCGGTTTTGGTATGGTGGATTTAGATACATATATGCATTAGTAATCTGTTTTGATGAATATTTGAAAATTTATTTATAATTAACACAAAAATTTATGAAAAAAGTTTCAAAATTTAGATGTTTGTTTGGATTGTTATTGTCTATGTTGATTTTAGTATGATTTTGATGAGCTCAAAATGTAAATACATTGAGTATTACGCCATCAACATATACATGAAGATATTTTTGTCCTATACAATTATCTGTGGTGGCAAATTATTGATGAGCTGTATTTTCAAATTGTCAGTATAGTTTATCGTTTGATTCATCTTTGGTGCAATTGTGATATGTCAGTAGAGGTAGTGCATATTTAACTACAGATACTGTACAATTATGACACAATATATTGTCTGTAGAGGAAAGGAATAATAATCCTATTTCAGAGACAGTAGTTTGTTCTAATTTATTATTAACATGAATTGGAGGTGGATCTGCAACTATTGATTTTGTGACAATATCGTGAACTTTACCTACATCGAATGATTTCTTACATACTGAAGATTTGTTGAATTTATCATATAATTGATCTGACACATTGACATGAGTGCAGAATTTATACGTTGAATTTTATGCTTGTCCATGTGTATCAGATAGTAAGGCACCTGTGGTTTGAAATTGGTCACATGATGTAGCATGAAATATACATTATACATGAGTACAAACAATTCGTTTCTTGGTGTATGATAAGGATAATAATCATCCTTGGCAATATTGGACCAATGGTACCCATAATGTTAGTAATTATACATGATGAGCACCTGCTTGAATGGATAATCAGGAATGAGTTAAATCAGATTCGTTACAGGTAGAAATTTATTCAGGGGGTGTATTGATGGATACATTAACTCCAGGAGCATGATTGACGGTAGATAGATATACAGGAACTTTGGCAGATACACCTGAGTATACTTGGGATGGATATGATAGATGATATTGGGTTTCTTTTGATACTACTAGTTTATCCGTAGAAACACCTATTACTTTTGTACTAACAGCATCTGATAATACATCTTGAATAAAGTGATGATGTACTACAGATAAACATGTGATGATATTTACAGGAATACTTAATAAAGAAAAAGCTCCTACAATTATTTTTAATTCGCCTATTTGACAGAATATTAATCCAAATACATGAGTTATATTGACAGTGGCAGATGATTGGGCTTGAATAGATACAGGTAGCCTTGTTGTTGAAATATTGCCTGTGGTGTCATGAGGGCAAATAATCATGACATGATCTATCTATTCATGATCTGACTTGCATTTCGATTTACAAGATGGATCAGAAGAATTATGATGAGCATCTAAATATGTTGTTTCATTTCAACCAAAATATGAATTTGCCGTGGATTCCAATATTATTTTATCGTGAAATGTAAAAGATTTAGTTGGTGTAGTAGGGACATGAAGACATACTTTCCATACTAGGAAAGATTGTACATTTTATGGATGTGTGAATTTTGTAGACATTTTTAGTGGAAGTATGAATATATCAAATTTAATACAGTGACATTTTACATGAAGTTTGATTGTAGTGACAGGTACATCAGCACCATATCCATATCTGACATGATCAAGCTGAGAGATAGTGATGTGTTGACCAATAGGAGAGTCAATCAATTTAGATTGAAATATAGATATTTATAGTGAATGACAAATCATCAACTGACAGTTGTATCAGGATGAAGATTTGTATGTTACAGGTTTGAATTTTACATATGAGAGTGGTGTAATAACTCCTATATATTAATTTATATCTTATCAAATTTGGTATGAAAAAGATTTTATTATGAGTATCGTTATTGTGATTTTTATTCTCGTTTTCATATGGGGCAGTTTTGTCATTATCGCCATCTAAGTGAAATATTCCAGATGATTGTGTACAAGCATTTAATGTAAATTTGAATATGGCTGAGTGAGATGAGGCAGTTACAGCTGATTTAGTTGTATCCTCCAATATGGAATTTGATAGATTTGAAAATGGAGATAGATTTAAATATGCAGCACCAGAGCGTGTAGAATGAAATACTGTAAACATATTGCTTTTTAATGATATGTGATGAGAAATTAGAGAGTGAGGATTAGTTGGTACATTGTATTATAAAACAAGGAATGTATCAGATCCTTATATAAATTTTGTTTTTTATGATAAGTGAGATACTATAGATACAAATATTAATATTGCATGAATGGATATATTGGATCATGTAGTATCATGACAATATGCGTTGTCAAGTGATATAGTATGTGAAAACCCAATAGTAGAAAATTATGATTTTTCAGAAGAAGATAGGATGGATAAATTTATTCAACAATTTGAATCAGATCACAAGAATGAAAAGTTTATCTTGTTCTGGAATACATGGAAATGGTACATTTTATGAATTGCGTGATTACTAATTATAATAATAGTTTTAGTATCTTACAAAGCTCAAAAAAAATGATAAACAGAAAATTTTGGATAGCAATTTTTACTTGGTTTATTTGTCTGCCATTCGCTGTGTGACAATATTTTGAATTTACATGAAATTCAAATAATGGATTCCAGCAATGATGTCCGGAGACTTATGATGTATATTATAATACAGAGTGAATATGAGGAATATCTGTATGAGAAATTCTCGTAAATCTGGATGAATCTAAATTGATTTATTCTACAGCAAATGGTATTGTATGACAAAATTCTTTATTTGCTATAAACACTTCAGAAAATGGTGTTTTTAGTTCGTGGACAAGTATTTCATATCCAGATTGGAGGAGTTTGTATAATGAAGTAAAAATATCATTGCAGAATGAAAATTGAGTAAAAAATTGATATCACAAATATTGATCTTTTCTGTTTACATGAAGATATAATATAAATGACTATGATGTAAATTTTGTATTCATTTACGATTGAAATTCTGAGGCAACTACGTTGGCAATGTGATGAAGTAATATGATAAATGATGCTCATCAAAATTCTCGTTTAACATGAACTATACATGTCGAGCAGGCACCATGTATATCAGATAATATAGCACCAATTGTACGTATTTATGGATATAGTAGTGGTGCAAAAAATGTTAATAGTTGATTGAATATTAAGATTACAGATGCTGAATGAGAGTGATTAGTACCATATGTTTTTAATTCTAATGGTGTATGGACTGGTAATCCATGATGAATTAATAATCAGTATTGAGTGGATATAGGCGATGTGACTATCACAGTGACATGAGGTCTTTGAGGAAATAATATTAGGTCGTTTGATGTTGATGACTTTGTAATTACTCCTGAAAAAAAGACATGGAAATATGAAGATAGAGATTATAAGTTTGTGACGTGAGAAAGAGCATTGTTTGATTTTTGAGTTGAAGATCCTGTGACTATACGTGTGTCAGGAGTAAAAGATAGAAATGGTAACGTAACTAGTCCTAGCAGTATTGTATTGAATACTCCAGTGCCACCTTATTTAGATCATCAATATCCTGCAAACAATAGTGAATATATACCTACAGCAGCGAAAATATCTTTTTATGTGCATGATGATTGGGCTGGGGTTGATAAGAGTACAATAAGCGTAACTATATCATGAGTAGTGTATGACAATCATACTAATACAGATAGATTGCAAATTGAAAAAATCGAATGAGAAGATGAATTGTGATGAGCAGCATGATATCATGTAGTAGTGACTCCAGTACAAAGATTTTCTGAATTACAAAATGTGACAGTAGTGGCAAGATATCGTGATTTGAAATGAAATCCATGAAATACTACATGGACTTTTAAGACTAGTCCAAATTGTAGTGAATTGGCATGTTGTAGTGTCGATATATTGTTGGGAGAAAATGGAATACAGTGATATCAAAATCAGCAATTAGTAATTTCTGGATGAAATCCTACGGTTGAGTCATTGTCATGATATGGAGAATATACAGGTCGAATTTTTGTAATAGATTGTAATGTAGATAGATATGGATTATCAGTATATAGTGGACATCAAAATGATGCAAATCCACACTTGGTAAAATCATGAATATTACTGGATGAAATTTATTTGTCGTGAGACAATGAAGTAGTAAAAGCAGAATTATCATGAAGGACATTGATTTTGTGATTGAAGATTAAGGATATTTCATTGGTATGAGATACACCATATTCATGAGAAGTTTTAAATACATGAAATATAAATTTCACTTGGCATATAGTATGAAATTCAGATTATAGCTGGGTTAGTTGATATGTAGTGAATGTATATAGTGGTAATGTATTGTATCGTACAGGAGTAGTATCAGGATATAATAATACAGGATGGACTAGATATTTGCCTGATGGTGAGTATAAGTGGGATGTCTATGCTCTGGATAATGCATGAAATCCAAGTATACATTCTGAGAAAATATCGTTTGTAGTGGATACGGTAGCACCAATATGTCAAATAATCGTACCAAATTGATGTTTCAGTGGAAATGTACCAATTACATTGTCATGAAGATCTGATATTGTGCAATATAATTTCAATAATCAATGAAGGAATGATTGGATATGAAATATGCAATTGTATGTAGGAACCTGAAATTACACTATGTATGTACGAGATATAGCATGAAATACATGAAGTTGTAGTACATCTGTGAATGCTAATCTAATTGATATATGGTGACCAAAAATTAAAGATATAGGTATAGAAACAGTGGAAGAGTGTAATACTTGAACTGTAAAATTGAATGTAGAAGACAGAGAATGTGGAAGATCGCATATCTTTTATTATTGGACATGAATATTTATAGAAGATAATTATATATATAGTTTGCGAAGTGGAAGAGAATGAGTAGAAATAGTGACTGTAGTATTAATGGATAATGTATGAAATACTACGAGTGAAAATGTAAAATTTGTATGGACAGATGCTGCAATTAGAGCACATGATTTTACATGAGGTACAAGTATATGAAGAGATCCTATCAAGGCAAACTGGAAGACTGGTTCAGATGCTAGAGATTGAGATTGTGGAAGTGGTACAGTATATTTCAGTGGAATTGTACATGATGGAAGATATGGAAGGTGTACAGTAAATGGAGATATTATAATATATGAGCCAAATTTATGAAGAGAATATGAGTGAGATGATACTTGTGTGATTGAATTAGTAGATGATGAGTGAAATACTATAGAAGTGAATATTTATTTTAAATGAATAGATACAAAAAAACCTGAGTGTGATATAGTTTATGATGGCGATATTGACTGTACTAATGATAGCATCATATTATCTATGACTACTACATGAGCATATGAATATAGTTGGACAGGGTATGCTAATATGGTAGTAGACAATCAGCCAAGAAGAATATATGCAAATGGATTATACACATGATATGTAAGGGATAAAGCATGAAATACTTGAATGTGTCATAAAGATGTGATAGAGTTTGATCATGAAATTCCGGTAGTGACATGAGCTACAAGGACGTGAGCTGAATGTACAGCAATAGATGGAAATATCCAAGTAAGTGATAATGGATGTGGAGTCGACGAAATTTCTTATACTTGGATGTGATATTGATCTTGAAATGGTACATATTATTCGTGATATAGTGCTGTAGTGACATGAAAGACTGCAACAGTGATGGTGACAGATGGGGCTGGAAATAGTCAGACGGCAAATGTAAATTATATATGGACGAATACTAATCCTACATTCACTATCACGGGTCAATTGACATATGGTACTGCATTGACATGAACGAAGTTGTTGTATAATAATTTGATTAGTGCGATGTGAGTGATAGATGGAGCTTGTGGAAGTGGAACTATCAGTACATGAGCTATAACTTGTACTACATGATCAGCCAGATGGGTTGCAAAAGGTATTGAAGTAACTCCACCATTAAATAAGACATGAAAAGTGACATGTAATGTTCGTTTCTTGGACGATGAATGAACTATAGTAACATGAAAGGTAATATATAATTATGATACTCAAGTTCCATGAATCACTTTGACATGAACAAATAAGGCATGTATGAAGATAGGTACATTTACAGTGACATGAACATTTACAGAGTCAGTGAACGGATTTACTACTGCATGAGTTTCTGTGACAAATGGAAATGTAAGTGATTTTGTAGGAAATGGAGCTAAATATACTTGGAAAGTAAATATGGATCCTATGGTAGATGTGAGTGTACAAGTACCTGCATGAGTAGCAAGTGATGCAGCATGAAATCAAAATACAGCGTCAAATATATTGATTTGACAATATGATAATGAATGACCAAATAATGTATGATTTAGTAGTTGGTCAGATACTATATTTACGACAGAGGCCGTATTATCATGGGATAGTACTACAGATAGTGGATGTGCATGAGTGAGTGGATATAATTTCAAATTTGTAAATTGAGAGAATTGTGCTTGAACACAAATCACATGATGATTTAAATCAACTACTTCGTTGTCAGTAGCTGGTTTGTTGCATGAAAATAGTTATACATTGTGTGTACAGCCGGTAGATAATTTCTGAAATACATGAAATTGGACAAGTGCAACATTTACAGTAAATCTAGAATCAATTTGATGTGAAATACATGAGTCAGCATGTAGTAGTACATGAGTTACATTGACATTGGTACCATGACCATGAGTAGAATGATGAACAATATCATTGTCATGGACATGATTCTGAAATATGATTAATACAACATCATTGACAAGACAAGTTACACAGTTGTGATTAGTTGTGACGTGATATATAAAACAAGTAATTGGAGGTACGACGAAACAGTCAAGTTGTACATGAATAGTAACAAATATAGATACTATATCACCTGTAATTACTCAAGTAAATACAGCAGAATGATATGAATGTCAGGATATCACATGAAATATCACAATGACGGATGATGGATGTGGAAGTGGAGTAGATACATATCAATATAAATGGAATGGATGAGTATTGACAAGCAATAATTTCTATGTTACAGGTCTAAATACATCATGAATGAGGACAATATATGTGACATGATATGATGAAGTAATGAATACAGTGAAGACATGAGTACGTTTTGTATGGAGAAATTCAGTAATCGAAGCAAATAATTTCACATGAAGTGAAAATGTATGAAATACACCACAAACAGTGAATTGGAAGGTAAAATCACAAGCAAGTGATGGAGAGTGTGGAAGTGGAACAGTATCATCCAGTGGAATAGTGCAAGATTGATTACATGGAACATGTGAAGTGAATTGAAACAATATCACATATACTCCAAATTTTCAATCACCATATGAGTGATCAGATATGTGTAAGATTATGTTGAAAGATGATGAAAATACGACTAAAATTATTGAAATTTATTGGTGATGAATTGATACTGAAGCACCATGATGTACGTTACAAATTTCTCCTAATCAGCAATGTACAAACAGTTCGGTTCAATTAGTTATTTCTAGCACTGCACAAAATGTACAGTATAGTTTTAATCGTAGTAATTGGAGTAATAATACTACAATATGAGTAAGCAATTTATGAAGATACACATGATATGTAAAAGATGGTAATGGAAATATCGGAGAGTGTACAACGGATGTAACAACATCCGTATTAGATAATGATAATCCATCTTTGACTTTATCAGCTTGGACATGACTAGAATGTAATACATGACACATCACAGTGATCTGAAATGATGATTCATGTGGAATCAGTGGATTGACTTATAACTGGGCATGATTTAGCACTAATCATACTGATACCAATAACATTTATCGTGCTACGACAGGAGTTCAGTCAGTGGTAGTTTCTGTGATAGATGGAGTATGACACATGACTACATGACAAGTGGTATATAGATGGAATGATGACCCTGTGACATGACATGATTTCACAGTAAATAATGTGTGAGCTTGAATTACAGTGGATTGGAAGACGCTATCAGCAGCACATGCATGAAGTTGTGAAGTGATTACTGGAATGACAACAGATCCTAAATGTACAATTATTTGAGATAATCTGACATATACGCCAGCACCTGGACAAACATGAAATGATACATGTACATTGACTTTGTCCGATGATGATGGAAGTATTGCAATTGTGGTGACATTTAGTGGAATAGATAATGAAGCAGCTACAGTACAATTGGTATGAGATGATTTGCATTGTACTATAGAGAATCAGGTGACTGTGACATGAATTTTCAGTGAAGCAGTACAATGAGTAGTCACATGATCTCTAGTCTGAACACATGTAAATATTTTGTCATTTAGCAAAATAAATGATACTACATATGTATGGACATTAGAATTGTTGCTATGATGAACAGGAACTGCATATATTTCAAGAAATTGAATTACAGACTTATCAAATAATGAATTATCTGCTGATAGTGCTGAAATTTCATTATGACAGTATGATAATGTGTGACCGGAACAAGTTTCTCTAGATAGTCCAGAATCTTGACACGTATTTAATACACAGACAGTGACATTGTTGTGGGATGATGGAGTGACAACATGATGTGCAGAGATAAGTGGGTATCTATTGAAGATATGTACAGATATAAATATGCAAGATGGATGTGATGAGATAAATATATCAGATACTACACGAACTGGAATAAAATTGAATGGAACATATTATTGGAATGTGGTAGCAACAGATACAAATGGAAATATGTGAGAGGTATCTGAGACAAGGATGTTTAAGGTAGTATCAAATAATCCACAATGTCATATAGAGCCAGTGTCATGATGTACATCATGAACAGTGATTTTGAGATTGGTAGCAGATAAAACATGAAGTATTGTAGCTAGTGGATGAATAAATTGGAGACCTAATGCTCAATGATTAGAATGGACATGAAGTGTATCAGCAAATGTAACAATTTCTGGAATAATAGTACAGGATACAGATGGTCAGACATGACAATGTCCATCATTTGATGTGACGTGATATGATAATCAGGCACCAGTGATAACGAGTGCTCCAGATGTAGATGTACCAGAGTGTACGACATGAAGTTTTGTCGTACAAGCATCAGATGACTGATGTGGATGAGCTAGTATTTGGTACTGGTTCTGAAATGCATTTTGAGATGGAAGATGGCATAATAGTATGGATAACAATCTAGGGTGATCTGCATCAAATATAGTGACTATACCGTGGACATGACAGATAAATCTTTTATGAATGAATGTAAAGCAAGAGTATAAGGTAAAAGATAGCGTATGAAACGAGACACAGTTGCTGTCGTGAACTATACATTTCATAGATGAATTAGTCACACTGAGAGCTAATACTGGAGGAATAGATTTGTGACTATTGACATGAGATTATAGGAGTCAAACATTGGTAAATAATATATTTATGCCATGGGAGTGAGATAATTGTCAAGATAATGATATTACAGCTTCTGGATGAAGATGTTATCTAAGTGGTATAGTAGAGAGTGATATATCCATGAGAATACGTACAGATTGATATGACATATCAATAAGTAATTTTATAAATAATCATCCAGATAGATATGGAACATGATACTGTGAGGTAATATTTGAGGATAATGAGAGAAATCAGGCAAAGTGATTGATAAATTTCAGGATAGACAATAGACCATGTCTGGATGGACAATGGGATAATGATCACTTCTTGACGCCAAATTTCTGGAATTTAGATCCTACAGATAGTCAGGTAGTGTGTGCTTTGTATGGTAGTGGATGAAATGATCAGACAGCATATACGATGTGATGGGAGGATTATCAAGCGTGAAGTACATGTAAAAGGGTAGAAGAAACGATAGTAGTAAGGACAAATACATTGCCAGCTCAATTGGTTCCATATACTGTATATGTACTGACAAGTACATGAGTTTCTGTAAATACACAGATAGAATTACCAGAATGTACTGCGATAATAAGTAATCAGGTAGATGGAAAAGATACAATAATAGTAGATAGTCAATGAGTAACAATTGGTAAAAATTATGGAATATTGGATAATTTATCTATCAAATGAGATAATCATAATCATTCAGTATGAGTAAGTATATTGTGAGATGATAATACATTGAATGTAGTAAAGGTATATAATAATGATAAGTGAATAGAATTGTGAGGAAATAGAAATTTGATAAACAATATCCAAGCATATGGAAACGATATTTGAGTAGATTTGATATGAAAAGGAAATGCAGTAAACAATAGTCAGATATATAGAAATAGTATCTGAATGAATGTAAATGCGTATGATAATGTAGTATACAATACTGAGATGTATCAAAATAATACATGATTGAATGTGTGATGATCATCTGCTGGAAATATGTTCCGAGATATAGAACTATGGAATAATACTATGAATGTATATGTATTATCATGATTAGAACAAGATTCTTTCGCAAAATGAACATTGAGACAGAGTCCAATCACGAGAGTGATAGAGAGTACGTGAGACATAGTAGGTAATGAGAGATATAGTGTAGTAATATCATGATTTGATAGAGTTGTACTGAGATCTCAATTGGAGACGGCATATATATTCACATGTGAGGTATGGCATACACAGGCGTATACATGAGTGACACCAGAAGATTGAACATGAATATGCGCTTTAGAAGGTAGATGAGAATATACTGGATATTATACGATTAGGACATGATGGGCAGGTTATGAAGTGATAAACACTATCCCTATGCTAGGATCAAATATCACATATAGTTATGCAGGAGATAGCTATCCAAATGAGATGACAACGCCTAGATATACAAATGGATGATATCTAAATGATTTCTTGGTATCGGCAGTTTGAAGAGCATCTGTATGAGATGTAGAAGATTATTCATATGGATATGCGATAAATAGACAGAAAAATACTATATTATGAGGATGAAATAGATGATGACAAGTAGAACAGAATTATTTCATCTGATCAAATGTATCACGATACGATATAGCGTGAAATATACATAAGAATACAAAATTGCATTATACAATCACATGAACAGCATGAGCTCCAATAAGTCTATATGATATAGAGACTAATCTGGCGACGACAGTATCTACGATTACATGATATATATGAAACACTTGGACAAAATTCTATGATTATAATTGGTTTAATGATTATACATGAATAGACATAAATACATCTAGAGAATTGTTTGTAAGGACAGGTGATTTGGCGGCATATCCAGTAGTAGTGCAGATGTATAATAATACTATAAATGCAAATGGAAATGAAGAATATTTCGCAGAGCATAGATATGCATGATTGTTGACTAGAGAGACACCAGTGATGACAGTACAACCTCAGGATATGTGTGTAAAAGATGAGATAATAAATATGACATGAACATGGGTGTCATACGAATATGATATTACATGATTTGATTATACAGATGTGACAGTATCTGATAATGCAAGTAAAGTAACTGGTTCATTTGCCAAGGTAGGAACATGATTGTACAAGTGGCAGATAAGTCTAAGTGGTTGAACATGAAAAGTAATAGTGGAGACAAATAAAGCTGAAGATATACTAGAATTTACCAATAGTCAGAGATTTGAAAAGACTTATTATAGAGATATATATGGACCAGAGATCATTACTACATGATTTGATGCACCAGAGTGTAAGAGAAAATGAATTGATGCGCACGCAAGTGATATATGATGTGCATGAGTAGATAAATATAAACTTGAATGAACTTTATGAAATTATATGTGGCAGACAAGTAGTATATTCTGGATTGCTACATGATCAATATGAAGGACATGATGAATAACAAAGACTTGATTGATATCGGTAGTAGATAATTTCTGAAATACATGATATCAATATATCACATGAACAATATTGGATGTAGTACCTACTGTAGATACATGAGATACAGCATCTACGCCATATAATTATGGAGTAGTGACATGAGAATCTGTACAGATACAGGATGTATTGTCATTATTGTGAGCAAAAGAGTGAGATTGTGGAGTGATAGATCTGAGTCTAATATCAGTATCATGTGGTGAATGAGTAACATGAGCGCTAAATGGAACACAGTGAATAACCGTATCATTTGCTACTTGAGTTGATGATGATATAATGTGTACAGTAGTGATAAGGGATAATGAAAATAGTACTGTGACATGATATATCAATTTTGCAGTAGATACAGAGTTGCCAAGTTGTACTGTAGATGTAGTAGAAAATATGCCAGAATGTACTACATGAAGCAAGGCATTGCAGATGACCACGACATGAGCAGTAAAATATAGTTGGACATGATACAATGATTTAGTAGATTTGCCAACCACGACGAGAGAAGTGACATCAAATGGATTAGTATATTGTTTCGTAGAAGATGAGAATGGAAATAGATGGAGCAGTGAATGAACACAGGTAGTATACAATGAGTCAGGAATAGATACAACCTGACCAGAACAAGTTTTTCTGGATAGTCCAGAATCATGACATGTATTTAATACACAGACAGTGACATTATTATGGGATGATGGAGTGACAACATGATGTGCACAGATAAGTGGATATCTATTGAAGATATGTACAGATATAAATATGCAAGACTGATGTGATGAGATAAATACATCAGATACTACACGAACTGGAATAAAATTGAATGGAACATATTATTGGAATGTGTTGGCGACAGATACAAATGGAAATGTTTGAGAAGTATCTGAGACGAGAATGTTTAAAGTATTGTCAAACAATCCACAATGTCATATAGAGCCAATATCATGATGTACATCATGAGAAGTAATTTTGAGATTGATATCAGATAAGACATGAAGCATCGTAGCGAATGGATGAATAAATTGGAGACCTAATGCTCAATGATTAGAATGGACATGAAGTGTATCAGCAAATGTAACAATTTCTGGAATCATAGTACAAGATACAGATGGTCAGACATGACAATGTCCATCATTTGATGTGACATGATATGATGCTACAGCACCAGTTTTGGATAATATAGCATTCTCTATACCAGAGTGTACGACAGGAAATTTTGTAGTGACATGAACAGATACGGGTTGTGCATGAGAATGAGTAAATGGAATATTGTATAAATTTGGATCAAATATATTGTGGTCATGAAGAGATCGGTCAACGACAAATAGTTTCACAATATCGGGAAGAAAAACAAATATAGCAGGAAATTATACTCAATCTATACTAGTAAAAGATACAAATGGAAATGAAAATACATATCAATGACAAATAACGATAGAAAATACATGAGTGGTATTGAGAGATAATACTGGTGGAATATATCTATGAAGATTAACATGAGATTATTTCACGGATGATATGAGTGCGAGCAGTATATTCAAACCACGAGAGTGAGATAATTGTGGGGCTAGGGATATAACATATCAGGCTTGAAGTTGTTATTTAAGCGGACATCAAGAGCCTGAAATATCTTTGAAATTAGATGGAGATTATAAGGCGGAATTGTTGGTATCAGACTTTATAACTCACAATCCAACTAAATATGGAACGTGATATTGTGAGGTGATATTTAGTGATAATGAGTGAGAAGAAGTAACATGATTGATTTATTTCAAGATAGATAATAGACCATGTCTAGATGAGGATTGGGATAATGATCATTTCTTGACACCAAATTTCTGGAAAATAGATCCATCAGATAGTCAGGTAGTATGTGCATTGTATGGAAGTGGATGAGAAGATCAGACAGCATATACGGTGTGATGGGAAGGTTATGTCGCTTGAGACACATGTAAGAAAATAGAAGAGATGGCAGTAGTAAGGACAGGTATTTTGCCAACTCAAATGGATCCATATACTGTGTATGTATTGACAAGTACATGAGTTTCAGCGAGTGCACAGATAAATTTACCAGAATGTACAGCGATAGTAAGTAACCAAATAGATGGAAAAGATACAGTGATAAAATGAGCAGGAGTAAAAATTTGAAGTCCATATGGAATATTGGATAATTTGTCATTAGTAGGAGTAGGAAGAAATGGAGACTGAGTAGAGATAGAAAAAATAAATAACAATACATTGAATGTGGTAAAGATATATGGATGGGACATGTGAGTAAAAATGAATGGAGCGGGGAATAATGTATTGAACAATTTACAAGTATATAACAATTTTGTATGAATAGATTTGAAACAATCAACACATAATGCGATAAATAATAGTCAGATATATTATAATGAAAAGCGAGGAATCATTTTTGATGATGCTAGTGAAAATATAGTAAGTAATACGGAGATATATGGACATTATGTATGATTCAATTTTGAAAATTGATCTGTGCATAATATAGTGAAAGATATAATATATTATAATAGTCATCCTTCAAATGATCAGCCAATGATGGAGGTAGAAGACTGATTAGTTAATTATTATGAATGAGAAAATATTTTCATCAGAGATACATATACATGAACGGCAGTATCAGCATGTCAGAATGCATGATATAGTGTAGCGACATGATCAAGTACATGATATGCAATATATAGACATGATGAACCATTGAAAGAATATAATTATACAGGAACAATAAGTACATGATGATGTATATTGTCATGAGAAGAAGTATTGATATGTGATAGTGCGATGGTAAATTGTCATGCCCCACAATGAGATGAGACACATACATGTAATACATCATGGCAGTGGACTTATTGTAATACGACATGGACAGAAGAAGTGAGAGATTTGTTGTTTGCACAAAATGGATGAAGAATAGTGACTCAAATCGTGGCAGATAGGATATGACGGAAAGCATGAACGATAAATGAATGACATTATGCATGGTATGCAGCAGATTATCAGACAAATCCAAGGAGTGATGGATGATATTTGTTTAATTGGTCATCACATACATCAAATAAATCTAATGCATGATTTACAAATGATGTAGATGGATATTCATACTGAATAAATGTAAAAACACAGCAACAAGCACCGATATATCGTGGATGAAATTTAATAAATGGATGAATAGTATCAGGTAATTATTATATCTGATCAAATGTAGAGAAAGCAGAATGAGAATTGAAGAGTCACATGGATACGAAGACACATTACTTCTTGACATGAATGTCTAGTTTTGAAGGAGTAAGTCATTATGATTTATTGTGAAATATACCAAATTTTGTTGGATGAGATAGTACATGAGAGCAAGCGATAGATTTGGATGAATCAGATAGAATGATAAGAGAATATATCACAGGATGGACAAATAATCAGACATGATTAATAATAGATGAAGAATGAGTAGAGTGGAGATTTGTAGATAGACGTACAGCAGAGTATTGATTTGTAATGCAGATGTATGGAGATGAATACTTTGCAACGCATATTTATAAAAATATCTATATACCACAGCCATACTTGGATATAGAACCAAAGACATTCTGTGTAAACTTGAATGCGACAAATTGAGAAATGGTGATGTCGTGAAGATGGTTGGATTATGAAGCATATATGACATGATTTAATACATGACAAATACATGTGGCATGATGAATAACATCGATAACAAATTTTGTTGATCAATCAGCCACACCACAAAACTGAAGAGTAGATTATTATAGATATAGTTGGATAGCACATTTTGAGCCAGATACGACATGAAATGTATCAGTACCATGAGAAATTACACAAGATGCGTTGGATATATTAAATTTGCCAACAAGCCAGACATATTATTGGGATCATAGATGACCGGAGATAAATATGGCACAATGAATATTGGATCAATCATGAGAATTTAATGTATATGAATGTTCATGAGATAAATTGAAGATAGAAGTATCAGATTACTGTGCGTGAACGAGTGGATTGTGGTATAGTGGACATTTCTGGGATTCAGAAAACGCTTGGGTAGCACCTTATTTCATAGAGAATATCAGAGCAAATGTGTGAAGGACGTGAAATATCACGAGAAGACAAGAGTTTAAAGGAATAGACAAATTCTGAAATGAGAGTGAACTATATTGGACAGGACATATATTGGATAGTATACCAACGATAGAGAGATGATTGAGTCAGAGTACACCATATCATTATGAATGAGTGTTGACATGAGAGATGGAGATAGCAGCTATAGAAGTATTGTGATGAAATGAATGAGCGTGTGGACCAGATGATTTGAGGATAATTGATTTGGCATGTGATTCATCATATGATTGGTATACATGAAATATCACACAGGATGAGAAGTGAATAGAAGTGAGAATATTGTCAGATATAGAGATAGATACAAATATAATATGTGAAGTAGTGATAGTAGATAATGAAATAGATAATGGATGACATTCAGTGACATGATACATAGAATTTAGAGTAGATACTGAGAAACCAACATGTAGTGTGAGTGAAGCAGAGAACACACCGGAGTGTACGATATGAAGCAAGATATTGCAGATGACCACGACATGAGCAGAGAAATATAGTTGGACATGATATGCTAGTATGTTACCTTTGCCAATCATGACAAGAGAAGTGACAGCAAATTGACCAGTATATTGTTATGTAGAAGATGAGAATGGAAATACATGAACAAATAGTACAGATGTAGTATACAATGAATCTGGTATAGTAGTAGAATGACCATCAAAGCCTGTGATAACGGAGCCAGACTATAGTGGAAAAGAGTATACAGTAAGGAGTATAAATTTCACATGGAATCCTGCGGTCGCAGATCATTGTGCATCTATCAGTGGATATATACTGGATATCAGTACATCTGATTGAGATAATTTTGATAATGATATTATGATATCACAATCTGTATGAAATATCACTAATCATACAATAAATTGATTTAATAATGGAACATATTATGTCAGAGTGATGGCAATAGATAATTTCTGACAAGAGACAGAGAGTGATATCGTGATGTTTAAGATAAACTCTACATGATTAAATTGTATAATCACAGAAGAGACATTAGATGGTGAAGATTGTACAACATGAGATATCAAACTTATAGTAGAGTGAAGTAGTATGTCTAATATGATAGCTAGCTGATGAATAAATTGGACAAAATCATGAGATAGACAATGGTGGACAGTAGTATCATGAAATATATGAGCAATTTCTGGAGTAAAATTGAGTGATGGAGTAGATGAAGCTACATGTCAATCATATAATATTGCATGACATGATACTACATGACCAGAAATAAGAGAATTAACATGAGAGTTAGTAGAGTGTAGAGGATGAAGTTTGGGAATAGATGCGACAGATACATGATGTGCATGAATAAGTGGATATTATTTCTGACCTAGTAAATGGCAAAGAAATTGGTCAGAGTCAAATGCAATTAATTTGACATCATGATATGTGTGAAGGACGTGATGAATCACAGTACATCAATATGTAAAGGTAATAGATACGTTGTGAAATGAGAGTACATGAGAATATGATGTACAGATACAAGACGTATTACCAACGATAAATGGAACAGGATTAGGAAAGATCACATGAGATGTAGTGATAGAAGATGTATTGGTAGCATTGGATGCAAAAGAGTGAGAAGATTGTGGAAGAGGAGATTTGACAATAATAGAGCCATTTACATGTAGTGGATGACGTGCAGAATTGAGTTGAGCAGATTTGATAATACATCCAGACAAGAATGCAAAATGAACATGATACTGTGATGTAGTGGTAAAGGATAATGAGGAGAATCCGGCGACATGAAGGATAGAATTTGAACTAGATATTCCAGATTGTATGGAAGAATGGGATAATGATTATTTTGTGACACCAGAGTTCTGGTGAATGGATCCAAGTGATCATCAAGTAATATGTGCATTGTATGGAAGTGGATGAGAAGATCAGACAGCATATACGATGTGATGGAATGGATATACAGCGGCAGAGACATGTAGTGGATTTACAGGAATGGAGGTAGAATGGATATGAGAATTACCACCTACATTGGAAGAGAATACGGTATATGTACTGACAAGTACATGATTTACTAAAAATAATATTACATTACCAAAATGTGCAGCGATAGTAAGTAATCAAGTATGAGGAAAAGATACAACGATAAAGAATGTATCAATAACAATGAATAATAGGTATGGAATATTGGATAATTTGTCATTGGCATGAGGAGGAAATGGAGTATGAGTAGAGATAGAAAATACGGATAGTAATACTATGAATGTGGTAAAGATATATAAATATACAACATGAGTAGTGTTGAAAGGAGCAGAGAATAATGTATTGAATAATCTACAGGTATATGCAAATGAAGAGTGAATAAGGTTGAATAATTCAGAGAAGAATTCAGTAAATAATAGTCAGATCTACTATAATGAGACAATCTGAATGAATTTTGTATGATCAAATGGAAATATATTGAGTAATAGTGAGATATATGGACATAGTACATGAATGAGATTTGCATGATGATCAGAGAATAACAAGATAAATGAGATAATATATTACAATAGTCATATAGAGTGAAATAATCCAATAGTAGAGACAGAGTCGTGACATGATAACTATTATTATGGAGAGAATATATTTGTAAGGGAGACATATACATGAGAGGCAGTATCAGCATGTAGTGGATATGATGGAGTGACGGATGAGTTGACGACATGATATGCAATCTATAAATATAATGATCCATTGAAAGAATTTAGTTATGAATGAATAATATGAAGTACATGAGGATGTATCCAGTCATGAACAGAATATTGGATCTGTGAAGGTAATGTATGTCATAAAGCAGAATGAACAGAGACATATTCATGTCATGAATGATGGACATGGAGCTCATGTGAGACAGAGTGGACATGAAGATATAGAGAGCTACTGAAAGCATGATGAGCAGAATGATGAATGACAGCATGAGAGATAGAGACGGTATTGACATGACGCTTGCTGTGATGGACGCCATGAGAAGTAGGATGATCAACATATGCATTAGATTATCAGACAAATCCAAGGAGTAGTGAATGATATTTGTATGGATGGTCATATTCAAGTAGGTCATGAAAGAATAGTAATTTCACAAATGAAGTGGATAAATATTCATATGGAATCAAAGTAAAGACCCAGGAGAATCCAGTAATATATGTAGATTGAAGTACAACAAATAGTAAAGCAAAAGTGAGGCCGATAGCAGAGAACTATTATATTTGATCGAATGTAGAGAGAGCAGAGTGATATTTGGCAAGCAAGATGGATACGAAGACACATTACTATTTGACATGAACAAGTAATGATAGTAAGATAGCGAAATACACATTATTGTGACAAGTATTGCCAAAGGATGTAGAATGAGCGATAGATTTGATATGGCATGGAGATAGAGAAGTATGAAATAAACGAGAGCATGTAGTAATGTGACCACGAGGAAATAGTGGAATAGAAGAGGAATTATCAATAAATAGAGAATGAGTAGAATGGAGATTTAATGATAGGAGGTATAATGATTATGGATTTGTAATGCAGATGTACAATGAAGAGTATTTTGCGACTCATGTATACAACAATATAGATATACCGCAGCCATATTTGGATATAGAGCCAAAAGAATTCTGTGTAAATTTGAATGAGACAGAGTGAGTGATGGATATGACATGAGAATGGAAGGCATACCAGTATTATATGACATGATTGGAAGAAATAGAAGTAGAAATGGAGAATTTAGAGAGCTTATGAGAAGTACATAGAGATATAACATGGGATAGTGATTGACGTTGGGCGACATATAAATGGACATGGACATGAACATTAAAACCAGATACGACATGAAGGGTATATGTATTGTGAGAAAAGGCACAAGATTGAGTAGATGTATTGAATATATGAAGTGAACAGAGATATTATTGGGATCATTCATGACCAGAGGTATGATTGGATGATTTTGAAGTATATGAATGTGAATGAGAATGATTGAGAGTAGATTTGAGTGATTATTGTGCATGAGTAAGTGGAGTGATGTATAGTGGACACTTCTGGAATTCATTGTGATGATGGGTACCATATTATATGGTGGTAAATGATAGTCCAAATGTATGAAGGACATGAAATATCACATGATATCAAGAGATATGGTCAAGTGATAAATTTGGAAACACATGATACAAATTTGTAGAATGATATATCAAAGATAGGATACCAGAAGTGACAAGATGAAAGACAAGAGATAATGCTTATAATTATGGAACGATATCTTGACCAACTACGATTTATCCAATTACATTGCTTGAAGCTAGTGAATGACAATGTGGAATAGATGATTTGGTGATAGTGACATGATCTTGTAATAATAATTGAGAGTTGGAGGTATCAGAAACTTGAATTGTGGTAACTCCACAAGATAATCTATCATGAACTATGATTTGTGAAGTAGTGATAGAGGATAATGAACATAGTAGTGTGACATGATATATAGAGTTTGTAGTGGATTCAACTGCTGCAATATGTACGATATCTACAAATATTGAATGATGAGATAATTGTACAAGTGGAAGTGCTACTATCCAAGTACTATTGACTATGTCATGAAGTATGACAAATTCTGGATGATATGATTGGGTATGACCTGAGACATGAACAATATGGACAATGTCTACAAGTGAAAATATTACAGTAAATAATATCACATTTGTCGATATAAAATGAAATAGTGTATCATGTGATACATTTGTATACTCATGACATGACAGTGAGTGACCAGAATTAGGAGAAGATTCATTGACATGAGAGTTGGTGGAATGTGCATGATGAAGTTTGGTAATTGATGCGGAAAACAATGGATGTGCAGGAAGTATGTGATGAATGGAATATTATTTCTGACCAAGTAAATGGATACAGGATTGGACATGAATAAATACATTAGCATTGACGGCAAGTGAGGTATGAAGGACATGAAAAATAGAAGTAACACAAGAGATAAAAGTAAGAGATGAATTATGAAATGAAAGTACATGAAGTTATCAAGTGACAATTAGTGATACATTACCAACGATAAATGGAACAGGATTAGGAAAGATCACATGAGATGTAGTGATAGAAGATGTATTGGAAGCATTGGATGCAAAAGAGTGAGAAGATTGTGGAAGAGGAGATTTGACAATAATAGAGCCATTTACATGTAGTGGATGACGTGCAGAATTAAGTTGAGCAGATTTGATAATACATCCAGACAAGAATGCAAAATGAACATGATACTGTGATGTAGTGGTAAAGGATAATGAGGAGAATCCGGCGACATGAAGGATAGAATTTGAGTTGGATATTCCAGATTGTATGGAAGAATGGGATAATGATTACTTTGTAACACCTGAATTCTGGTGAATGAATCCAAGTGATCATCAAGTAATATGTGCATTGTATGGAAGTGGATGAGAAGATCAGACAGCATATACTATGTGATGGAATGGATATACAGCGGCAGAGACATGTAGTGGATTTACAGGAATGGAGGTAGAATGGATATGAGAATTACCACCGACATTGGAAGAGAATACAATATATGTACTGACAAGTACATGATTTACTAGAAGTAGTGTTACATTGCCAAAATGTACAGCGATAGTAAGTAATCAAGTAAAAGGAAAGGATACAACAATAAAGAACGTATCAATAACAATGAATAATAGATATGGAATATTGGATAATTTGTCATTAGCGGGAGGATGAAATGGAGTATGAGTAGAGATAGAAAATACGGATAGTAATACTATGAATGTGGTAAAGGTATATAAATATGCTACATGAGTAGTATTGAGATGAGCAGAGAATAATGTATTGAATAATCTACAGGTATATGCAAATGAAGAGTGAGTAAGATTGAATAATTCAAATAAAAACTCAGTAAATAATAGTCAGATCTACTATAATGATACAATCTGAATGAATTTCGTATGATCAGATAATAATATCTTGAGTAATAGTGAGATATATGGACATAGTACATGATTGAGGTTTGCAGGAGGATCTCATGATAATACAGTGAAGGATATAATATATTACAATAATCATACAGCAAATAGTAAACCTATAATAGATGTAGAAGAATGATTAGTTAATTATTATGAGTGAAAAAATATCTTTATCAGGGATACATATACATGAGAGGAGACGTCATCGTGTCGAAATGGATGATATAGTGTAGCCACATGATCAAAAACATGATACGAAATATATAAATGGAATGATCCATTGAAAGAATATTGGTATGAATATGACGTAGCTACATGATGATGTATACTGTCATGAGAGCAAGTATATATATGTGATGGTCAGATGATAAATTGTCACATACCACAATGAATTGAAACAAATACATGTAATAATACATGGCAGTGGACTTATTGTAATACAACATGGAGAGAAAAATATAGGGAATTATTGACGACTAGAGAATGATGAACAGTGACATGAGTAATTACAGCAAATAGAATATGATGGGTTCCATGAATAATAAATGAGTGACATTATGCATGGTATGCTGTAGATTATCAGACAAATCCAAGGAGTGATGGATGATATTTATTCAGTTGGTCATGACATACATCAAATGTATCTAATGCGTGATTTACAAATGAAGTGGATGGATATTCATATTGAGTAAATGTAAAGACACAAAAACAAGCAGAAATATATAAATGATGAAGTAGGATACTATGATGAAAGATAAAAAATAATAATTACTATATCTGATCAAATGTAGAGAAAGTAGAATGAGAGGTAGAGTATAATATGGATACAAAGACACACTATTTCTTGACATGAAAATCAGAAAATAGTTTGGTAAATAAGTATACGCGATTGTGAAATATTCCATGAGCAGTGACAAAAGCAATAAATTTGGATTCAGAAGATAAGAGAAATAGGACAACAGATATTGTATTTACAAATAGTGGAGTAGAAGAAGAATTACAATTGAATACAGAGTGAGTAGAATGGAGATTTGAGGATATAAGGGAGAAAGAATATGGATTTGTAATGCAAATGTACAAGCCAGGGGAATATTTTGCTACACATATGTACAGAAATATCTATATACCACAGCCATATTTGGATATAGAACCAAAACAATTCTGTGTAAACTTGAATGAAACAAATGGAAGTATGGATATGACATGAGTACGGAAAGCATATGAGGCATATATGACATGATTTGATACATGACAAATACATGTAGCATGATGAGTAAGAGAGATAACAGATTTTGTTGATTATACATCGGATTGGACAACAGATGGACGTATAGAGAATTATCTATATAGATGGATAGCACATTTGGATCCAGATACTACATGAAGTGTATCAGTGCCATGAGAGATCACACAAGATGCGTTGGATATTTTGAATTTGCCAACAAGTCAGACATATTATTGGGATCATTCATGACCAGTAGTAACATTACAAAAACCAGTAGAATTAAATAATTGAGTATTTGAGATAGAAGAATGTAGATGAGATTTGTTGAAGATGAATGTATCAGATTATTGTGCAGGACCAAAAGAATTGTTGTACAGTGGATATTTCTGGAGTTCAGAAAATGAATGGGTACCATATTATTATGTAGAGAATATAAAGGCAAATGTATGAAGGACATGAAATATCACGAAGCCACAAGAAGTATTTGCAAGGGATACATACTTAAATGAAAGTCATGTATATATGACATGAACGATAAGGGATGTACTACCAACGATAGCGACATGAAAGAGTAGAGAAGAACCATATCATTATACATGAGTATTGACATGACAGATGGAGATAGCAGCAATAGAAAAATTATGATGAGATGAATGATCATGTTGACCAGATGATTTGGTGATAACGGCTGTAGTATGTGATACATGATATACATGAGAAATTACACAAGATGCGAAATGAATAGAAGTAACAGTATTATGAGATGAAGAAGTAGATACAAATATAATATGTGAAGTAAGAATAGAAGATAATGAGCATCTAGTACCAGTGACATGATATATAGAATTTAGAGTGGATACAAAGAAACCACATTGTGATGTATCACCAAAAAATAATTCATGAGAATGTACAGATGGAAGTAGACTATTGCAGATGACTACATTGTGAGCTGTAAAATATAGTTGGACATGATATGATGACTTAGTAGATATCCCAACTGTGGATAAAGAAATTAATGAAAACTGACCAGTATATTGTTATGTAGAAGATGAGAATGGAAATAGATGGACAAGTAGTGGAACACAGGATGCTTATGAAGAATCATTGATTGATACATGAAGTATCACAGAACCAGAATTGGTTTACCCAGTAGACAAATCAGTATTGACATGATCTAGGGATGTGACATTTGATTGGAATCAATCTAATATAGGTATATGTGCAAATATAAGTGGATACAGATTGGAGATAAGTATAGGAAGTGGAGATAATTTTGATAGTAATAAGCAGTGGACTAAATATACAAATGGTTCTACTACTCAGGATACACAGTCAATTTCTCCAAATGGAACGTATTATCGAAAAGTATATGCTATAGATCAATTCTGACATGAGGAAGTTAGTGATGAATGGATGTTTACGATGGATTCACAGGAAATCAGTTGTGTAATAGATGAATATACATTGAGTTGAGAATTGTGTACGACATGAGATATTAGAGTGACTCTAAATGTAAATAGATCTGATTTTGTCATATTAAATAGTGGAAATGTAGATAATTGGCAAAAATCATGAAATACTTATACAGCTGTGGTTCCATGATTTGTAAGGAGTGTGACATGAGTAATAATCAAAGCATGAAATGATACTGGTATTTGTAGTAAAGAAGTATTTAATAAAGTGGATATAGATGATCCAATGTTTGTATGATCATGACTAATAGCTAGTTTGATAGAATGTAATCCATGAAGTCTGACAGTAAATGCAACAGATACGTGATGTGCATGACTTGTTTGAGCACTAGAATATTTATTCTGAGATAAATTTGGAAATAATATTTGGACAGAATCAAATGTTTTGAATTTGACAGCAGAACAAGTATGAAGGACATGATGAAGTCAAAATAAAGTTGATCAGACAATTGGTGTAAGGGATGCATTTGAGCATACTATAAGTGAGACGTATATAGTAGCTATTGGTGACCTACAGCCTCGTATTAGGCCAGAGAATTTATGAATATTGACAGGAACGAGAGTATTAGTTATCGATGCAGATGAGAGAGATTGTGGAACATGAGATTTGGAAGTAGTAAATATAGTATGTACGAATCATGTTTCATGAAGTGCTGATTGATTAGTGTTGACGATCACTCCAGAAGTGGATTTCGAAGGTACATGATACTGTGATGTAGCAGTAAAAGATAATGAATGAAATGTAGTTACATGAAGGTATGAGTTTGGATTAAATACACAGGTGCCTCATTGTAATGTAGTACCACAGAATAATATTGGAGAATGTATAAGTGGAAGTAGAACAGTGGAGATGGTAGTATCACCATGAGTTGTAAAATATAGTTGGACATCGTATAGTGAAATGGTTGATGTGCCAGATGGATGAGCAATCACGAAAGAGGTAGCAGAAAATGGATTTGTATATTGTTTTGTAGAGGATGCATATGGAAATAGATGGACAAGCAGTGGAACAGAATCTGTATACAATGAGTCTGGAATAGATACAAGTGTACCAAGACCCGAATTGAAGACACCAGAAGATGGATATGTATCACCAAGAGATACTATCAATTTCGTATGGTCATGAGTTACTGATACATGATGTGCAAATATAAGTGGATATATATTTGAGATTAGTACTAAGTCTGGTGATAATTTTGATAGTGCGATATATCATACTCATGTATTAACTCAGACACATATGCAAGTTTCCGGCTTTGCAAATGGTACATATTATCGAAGAGTAACGGCTGTAGATACTCAATCAAATACAGAGCAGAGTGATATATGGATGTTTAAAGTAGAGTCAACTGATTTGAATTGTAATATGTCTGACAGTCCTGTGGATGGAGAATTATGTACGACATGAGATGTAATAGTAACAATCAGTACAGATAGACCAGATGTCGTAATCTCTAATACAGCATGAATTACTTGGCTTGAAACATGAGTAAATCAATGGTATGCTATAGTATCATGATCTATATGAAACATAGAGTGAGTAGAATTGAGAGATACAGTATCAGATGAGATAGTTTCTTGTGGTCTATATACTTTCACATGAGTTGATGTTGTGGATCCAATGTTTGTATGATCATGACTAATAGCTAGTTTGATAGAATGTAATCCATGAAGTCTGACAGTAAATGCAACAGATACGTGATGTGCATGACTTGTTTGAGCACTAGAATATTTATTCTGAGATAAATTTGGAAATAATATTTGGACAGAATCAAATGTTTTGAATTTGACGGCAGAACAAGTATGAAGGACATGATGAACAGCATATCAAGAATCTCAGGAGATAACTATAAGAGATGCTATGGGTAATATTACATGAAAGACATTTAATGTAGTGATATCCGATATTAAGCCAATTGTTACATGAGAGAATTTATGAATATTGACATGACAGAGATTTGTAAATATTAATGCAAGTGAATGAATTTGTGGAACAGATGATTTAATAGTGACAAATGTGTCGTGTACAGATTGAGTTACATGAGATGTAGTAGGAATGAATTTAGTTATTATACCAGATGATAATTTAGAATCATGATCATGATATTGTGAAGTACAGGTACAAGATAATGAATGAAATATAGCGACATGAGAATATAATTTTGATGGTATAGATACAAATCTACCTGAGTGTGATTTACATATTTCATGATTGTCATCATGACAATGTATCTCTGGATCAGTAGAATTTGAATTAGTATTAGAATCTCAATCAGCATGAGTTTCTGGATATAGTCGGGATGGTATTAATTGGTCTATCAACCCAATTACTATGACATTGTCTGGAAATGGTATATATACTTGATATATCCAAGATACATGATGAACTATCAAGGATTGTGTTATTGATTTGAGTTCAGTAGTAGATATATATGGTCCAGAGATTACTATGTCTATGGATGTATGGACATGATATGAATGTGAGTTTATCACATGAAGTATCTCAGCTACAGATACATGATGTGGAAATAGTGGTTTGACTTATCAGTGGATATGATTTGTAGACAATAATACAACTACCACAAATGCTATTTATAGTAATATCGTAACTATCCAGACAGGATCTGTAGTCGTAACTGATGCTGCATGAAATAGTACAGAGCAAGAAGTATCATATCAATGGCTAGATGATCCAGTGACGTGACATGACTTCACAGTAGGTAATGTATGAAATGGAGTTACAGTAAATTGGAAAGAAGAAGCAGGAGCACAGGCATGAGATTGTGAGGATATAAATGCAATAGTAAAGATAAATGGAAATAAATGAACATGTAGCACCTCTGGAGATACTTTGACATATGTATGGGGTGGAATAGAAACATGAAATGATACCTGTATATTGACGATAAGAGATGATGATGGAAGTGTAGATGTAGTAGTAACACTTTGATCAGTTGGTCCTACGGATCCAGAAGTATTGTCATTGACATGAGGATTTGGATGAACTGGAATATGTACAAATGAAAATATATATATAGTTACATGAATATTTAACAAAAATGTCATATGAGTATCTATTGATTCATTGACTGGATTAAATGTCGAGATTACTGATTTTGAGAAGATATCGGATAATGAATATACATGGACAGTGACATTGTTGTGATGATTGTGAACTGTATGGTTGACATGAAATATAACGGATGAAGAGTGACATGAATTGGTTTGAGGTGATGATGTTTTGCCTTTGGCTGATTATGATGGTACAGATCCAGAATTCACTATAAATGAAGCTGAATGATTTGAATGTGAGATGATTACTGGAAGTGTAGATACTCAGACATGAGATAGCTGTGGAAAAGATAGTTTGGATAAGTTTAGGTATAATTGGAATAATCTTGGATGGTGAACAGATTCAATTTATGCAAAGAGAGAAAAAGTGGCAACAGGATATGATATGCCATTATCTGTGGAAGATTGAGCATGAAATGTAGTCAATACATGAATAAGATATGTATGGAAAGATAGCCCAGTTACTTTGGAGAGTTGAAATGTCCAAAGTTTATGAAAAATATTTGATACTATTGATCCATATACTGTATCTTCAACAGATTTGGTTGACTTATTCTGAGCTATGGAATGAGCTTGTGGAAAAATAAATATTACAGTATCTGGATGAGTATGTACTGGAGCTGAGATTGTGGTAGATTCTGGTGATATCACTATTATACCGTTGAGTTATAATTGAACTGGATCTTGTGAGATAATATTCTCTGATGATGATGAAAATGTGGAGACTGGAGTCGTAGAGTTTGGAGTGACAACCCAAAAACCAGAATGTAATATCTCATTTAATAGTGAATGTAGAAACACTTCTATTATATTGTCGATGACAGGAAAAGCATTTAGTCAATATAGTCGAGATAGTGTCAATTTTGCACCAGTAAGTGGAAATATTACTACTATAGCAGACAAAGCTGGACGATATTATTGTTTTGTGAAAGATAATTATGGTAATGAATGAAGTGGATCAATAGAGGTAACAAGCTTTGATATTGTATGACCTACAAAACCTATATTAAAGAATTTATCATGAACTGTAGTGTATGATACGAGTGTGGATATTAATTGGTATCCTTCTATAGCTACGTGATGTGCAGATTTGTCCGGATATATAATCAAAGTATGTGAGAGAGGTACAAGTTCTTGTCAACAGTGAGTGATATCAGCTCCTACTACTGAATGGACAGCAACATCATTAAATAATAATACTGTATATGATGTGACGCTTTGGGCAGAAGACACTTTGTGAAATCCTTCTCCTATGGATACATGATGGTTCTATGTAGATACGGGTTGATTGCATTGTTATATCACCCCAGATAGAAATCAATGTGGAACAGGTCCAGTAAAATTGATTTTGACGTGAGATGGAGATATGTTGGGATGGTCGAGTGTTGATAATCTTATGACTATCGATAGATTAGAGTTGACTGTAAGTAATCTAAATAAGGTATCATTTGTATGATATGTAAAAGATTCATCGACATGAAGGACATGATCATGTGTATATGATATCCGTGAAGTTTTGGATCAAAATGCACCTACGATTCAATCAGCTCAATTTGTATGAGAGCAATGTAGTGTTATCACGTGAGATATCCAAGCTCATGATGTGTGATGTGCATGACTTACGTGAATGATGTATAAATTCCCTGATTCTGATTGGTCAATCAATAATAAATATGCATTATCACAAAATGATGTATGAGAAAAGATTGTGGTAGTAGAGGTAAAAGATTCTTTGGAAAATCAGACATCTTGATCTGTAAAATATGTATGGACGGATACAAAGCCAGTAGCATCGTCATTTACTATGTCTTTGTTGGCATGAAATACTATAAGTTGGAAAACTGCATCAAAGGCAAATGAGTGAGCATGTGGATCAGATAGATTGACAGCAACTGTACAGACTAATGGATCTAGGTGAACATGTACGATATCTGGATCTACATTGATTTATAAGTTGACTAATGGAGATGTATGAATTACAGATAGATGTACATTGAGGATAAAAGATGCAGAAGATAATACTGTGGATGTCGTAGTAACAATTACTGATATAAACAAGATGCCATCGGTTAGATTGTTGTCTCCTGCAAATGGATCTATCTTCTTGTACTGATCATCTGTTGATTTACGTTGGACAGTGGATGATGCAGAATATGTAGATATATCTGGATTCAACTATAGTTTGACAAATAAGACGGAAACAATTTCGTGATTTACAGCAAATACTTGGTTGTCTGGATTGAAATTACAGTCGGCAAATTATACTTGGGATGTATCTATAGTGCTTGCAAATGATGATGCAGAGATCAAGAGTAAACCATATAAATTCTATATAGTTCAGTGAAGTGGAGTGGCAAAAGATTTCTGTCCTAATTGAGACCTATCTCCTTCATTCTATGATGGAACATGTTCATGACATAGTAGTCCAGAATGTAATATCCAAGATTATTCTGAAGAATTACAGGCTGCATATTGGTACGCTCATTTAGTATGAGTCACAACGATGGATAATATCTGTGCTGCTAATCCAGATGGATATCTGTATAGAGATCATTTTGCAAAGATGATTTCTGTATATGCTATGAAAGTAGCATGAAGGACACCAAAATATGGTAAATATTGATGTGATAAGTTTGATGATATCGCTGATGATTCATTAGAGTTGCAAGAATATATGAAGTTGTCATGTGAATTAGAATTAATGTGAATGAATTCAGATTGAGTGACACCAAAGACATATTTTGATCCTCATTCAATAGTGACTAGGGCTGAGTTTGGTACAGTATTCTCTAGGTTGATATTTGGAGAAGAGTATAATGTACCAGATGAGTCAAAAGTATATAAACAAGAATGATTCTGGTATAAGAGGCACTTGGAGGCATTGAAGAGGAATGGAGTGATGACGATGATAGATGGGGATCGACCAAAGTATCTTGAGCGTAGGTGATGGGTAATGGTGATGATGATGAGAGCAGATAATTATGGATTATTGAAATGACAGATACCGGCAGATAATGGAGTGAAAGCATTGTTTACACAGTAAAATTTCTGAAAAAACATATAAATGCTATCAATGGAGATTGGTAGCATTTTTTGTTATTTTCTTTTGTATATTTTTTCAAAATGTCAATCTAAAAAGTTTTATGTATTTTTATACTAGGTATGTATTACTATTTTATAAAATAAAAATAAATATATTTTTTATATTTGTACTTGAAATTAGTTTTATAAATATTATATTGTATGTTGTAAGGATGAGTTAGTCCTTATAATTAATGTTAGTAAGTTTAAATACCACAATCGAACGAACTAACAATCGTAGGGTGAAAAATAACTGGAAACAGTTATTTTTCTTAAAAAATGAAAACAATGAAGAATTAAAAATGAAGAATTATATGTTCTTGATTTTAATAAAAAAAGCTCATTTAAAAATGAGCTTTTTTGTGAATATTGAGGTTGATTAGAATTCTCTGAATGTAGCTTTTTTGATATTATCTTTTTCTTTTGCTTTTTTGTCTCTGCTAATTTTTTTGTATTCTTCTGTGATTAAAAATATGAATTTATTTAATTTTTCTATTACTTGTTTGTTTTTGTTTTCATCGTCTTGCAAATCTTTTGTTTCATCGTATAATAATTCGTTGTCGATGTAGATTCCTAGAGAATTGTCTTTTAATTCAAATTTCAGTGAATGAGAATCTTGTGTCTCATTTATTTTGTCTGATATATTTTTTTTGATATTGATAGCATTGTCTTGGATAAATAATTTATACATGATTTTTTGTCTATCATCATTTGCTCACAAAATATCAAATCATACATTGTAATCTTTGTTTACTAATTTAAATATTTTTTCTGTTTCAAATTTTAGTTCTGAAAATTTGTTTTGAATATATGTCATATCTGGATCTGATTCAAATGTATCATCATCCGTATTTTGTAGTGATGATGTGCTTTCTCTAGGAGTATTGACTATTTCATTATCTGCTTCATCTGTATAATCTTGGGGATTAATGTATTGATTTTCATCTCATGGATTGTTTTCTATATCTATATCTTGTAAATTATCTTCTTCAATTTTATATTCATTTTGGTCTGTGTTTTGTCCATATTCATCATTTGTTGGTCCATTTATTGGATTGTCGTTTTGAATTTCTGGGCTGGAAATTTCGTTATTTGTAGTTTCTATTTCTTGTGGTGTCAGAGGTGGTATTTCATCTTTCTCTTCGGAGATTGGGTCAATGGTCTGTATGTCATCTGGATCTAAGAAATCATCATCCAATGTGTCGTAGTCATCTATGTTATTTGTCTGTATATTTGGATTATCTCATGGATTTTGTGTGTTGATATCTATTGTATCGGTTGTGTCGGTATGATTTTCCAATTCATCATCCAAATCTTCTATGTCATCGGGTGATGTGTAATCATCTGGGCTATCTGGCTCATCGTATACAGAAAAATTGTCACCATCATTATTTGTTGGATTGACCTGTGTTGTATCTGGAGAATCAAAATCAAAATCTCACAGATCATTGTTTGGAGTATTATTTGTGTTTTCTCATTGTGGAGAATCAATGACATCACTGAAATCAAAATCTCACAGATCATCATTATTTGGATTGTCTACAATTTCAGGTTGAGGAATATCTGTGGTATTTTGTGGAGTATCTTGTGTAGAATTTCCAAAATTATTTTCATTTCTGTAATCTACATCGATATCATCATCGAAATCATCTACATCATTTGTATTTGTCTTTTCTCATCCATCTATAGGAATTAAATTTTCACTTTCAAATATATCATTATCTCATCCGAATACATCGAAATTGTCATTTGTGTTTTGATTTTGTTGAGTTCATTGACTCTGTGGATTTTGTTGTTGATTTTGATCTGGCATTTTGTATTTTTACTTTGTAAAATTAATTAATAATTAATAATTTAGGTATACCTCCATTATTAATTATTAATCTTTCATTCTTCATTAATATTATATTCAGAAATTTTTTAAATGCAAATTTTGGTGGACTATTTATGGAAACGAAAATAATCTATACACACAATAAAAATGGATATGTAAAAATTAGGGATGGAAATATGATTGTAGAGATCCCTTTTTATCTAAAATGGGATAAAAAATTTCAAGATACACTCATAAAAAAATGACAACAACTACTTGAAAGGCAAAAAAAATATAATCATGTAAATGTGATGGATGATGAAAATGTCTTACTTTTTGGTGAAAATGTCAGTCTATGAGATCTTTGAAAAAATAAGGAAAGAGAAATAAAACAAATTTTGTTGGAATATATCACACCGATAGTAGATGAATATTCTGGGAAAATATGAATACCATACAAGTCTATCCGTGTGTGAAAAGCTAGGACAAAGTGGGGATCTTGTTCTTTTGATCAGAAATTGATGTTTAATATAAATTTGGTTCATTTGCCTACTAAGTATATCAGATATGTGATTATACATGAGATATGTCACCTTAAGCATAAAAATCATTCTGCAGATTTTTGGGCAGAAGTAGAGAGATTTTTACTAGAATATAGACAGGTAAGGAGAGAATTGAAAAAAATAATAATTAAGGATTAAGTCGTTAGTCAACAGTCGGCAGTCGTTAGTCAACAGTCGGCAGTCGTTAGTCAATAGTCGGCAGTCGACAGTCAACAGTCGGCAGTCGACAGTCAATAGTCGCTGGTCGATAGTTATTCATTTTATATAAAAAAGTCCTCTCTTTATCGAATTTATCAAATATATTTGAGAGGGGATTTAGGGGTGATTTTAAAGATTGGTGAAATTTTCCTTCGTTAGACTCACTCGAAATGATGAGAATAGTAAGCTGTTTATTGTTAACTCCTTATTTTTTAGTTTTTCTCTTTTTTGTAGAGGGAGTCGGAATTGAAAAGGAGGTAGGTAAGGATGAAATAGCAGATTATCAATATTATGATTGTGAAAAATGTATACCCATAGGCTAGGCAGAGATTGTAACATCCGTGCAATGCAAATCAACATATGATTCATATCAGGCACTTGATCCAATATTTTATATTGTTTTCTTTTTTTGTGATGAAAAAGGCGATTAGTCATGTAGTCACTATGTGCAAAAGTGTGGTAAATATGGATCTACCGATGCTAGTGAATATATTTCATTCTCATCATGTATTTAATACGATGAGGTAAAAAACATTTTCAATCACACTAAATCATAAAGCAGCGATGATGGCAAATAGTATTAAATCTGTAGGATTGTATTTATCTGATTTGTTTGTATTTAAAAAAGTATTTTCTCATACAGAAAATTTCAAGATTTCTTCTGCATAGCATGAGATGAGATAGTACATTACCAATGTATTGATTCATGTGGTAATACCACCAAGTCCGATTCAAATAAACAATAATATGGCAATTATGATGAAATTTCGATTTTTTTGCTCTTTTGTATTTTTGAGTAGTATTGTGATTAAAATTAAAAATGATAGACAATAAAAAGCAAATAGACAAATAGTCGACCATGTAAGATTATCTGAAAAATATAGATTTTTGAGTCCAATGAGACCTAGGATATCTTTGTAAAAAAACAAGAATGATACCAAAAATAATGATAGTATACCAATAATGATACTTGTCTTTGTTTTGATTTTTTTGGATTTGAAAGAATTATTTATGATCCAAATTCGGATATATAAAGTGATTATTATCGATAATATTCATCAAATAATTTTCATTTTTTTTATTTTGCTAAAAATGTTTGAACACAATTTTGGATATAATCTTGTACTTCATGGATATTTTTTTCATCACAAATTACAAATAATTCTTGTGCAGTAGATCATTTGCTCATGATACATTTGAATCATGATGTAGTGGGTATGGTCACTCTAAATCTCATGTCACTGCTTCATTTTTGCTGTCTATTTATTCTTCAAGGGATGATCCTATTTATTTTAGGATTTTTTTCTATCTCCAAAAGTAGTTTAGCAAAGTCAGGCAAGATATGGTGTTCTAATTTTGTCTTTTTGTAATCGGATTTATTGTACATAATAATTAAGAATTAAGAATAAAGTCGGCAGTCTACAGTCATCAGTCGACAGTGATATTGTTTCTAAAAAATATTATAATTTATAAAAATCCCCTGGCCTTTGGCCGCTCCCTTTAAAAATGGGGACAACATATGAAGTCGCAATAAAATTGTGTGTATTATTACCTTAGATGCTAAACTTTTCTTTCAACTATTGAGAATTTGTGTGATTATACGATGCTTTTCTAATTATTTGTTTTTCATTGATAAAAAGTGAATTATTATTATAAGAAGTCTAATAATTTAGTTTGATATTAAAATATTGGTATGAAAATTCAAGAATTATTGCAAAATCCAAAATATCAACAAAAGAGAGTTTTGGAAAATTTGGTTTGTCATTTCAAAAATATTTCTAGAGAGGAATTACGAGTTTCTCTGGATGATGAATTGGATGATGGATTACTATGACAGATAAATCAAGCATATGATGATTTTGTAGTCAAAAAGAAACCATTGGAATATGTCCTTGGGTATGTGGAGTTTGCATGAAATAAATTTAGTATAGATCATAGAGCTTTGATTCCTCGCCCAGAGACAGAGTACATGATCCAAGCAGTAAATGAGCATATTCAGGATGGGAAAATTTGAAAACCTGCAGTTTTGTTTGATATAGGTACATGATGTGGAGTATTGGGATTGTCTACACTGTTGCACAACAAAGATTTTTTTGAAAAAGCTTATCTGAGTGAATATATCGAATACACACTATCTCTTGCTAGAGAAAATTATGAAAATTATAAAGGTGAAATATGAGGTACTGATGTGAGATTAGTTCAGTCAAATTTGATTTCATTTGCTGGAGATTGTCTGAAAAATAATGAATTTTCAGATGGAGAAAATTTTTTGCTTGTAGCAAATTTGCCGTATATTCCTGAGCAGACATTCAATGAAAATGTATGAGAAAATGTGAAAAATTGGGAGCCAAAACCTGCATTTGTATGATGAGAGGATGGATTGGATTATTATCGTGAGATGTTTCAGCAATTATTGGATTTTGGAATCAAGCCTATAATGTTTTTGGAGATGATGACATGGCAAGTAGATATCTTGAGGAAAGAATTCGGTGAAAAAATTGAATTCGAAGAAGTGAAGACTTTCCATTTTAATATCAGGATAGTGAAGTGAAAAATGAAATAATTAATAATTAATAATGAAAGAATGTCATCCTGAACGAAGTGAAGGATATAAACTATATTCTTCGTTATACTCAGAATGACATATTCTTGGCTATGCTCAGAATGATGGAGGTATGTTATCCTGAACGAAGTGAAGGATATAAAATTTATAAATAAGATTATTTTTATGAATACATATTATGTTTATATCTTGTCTACAAAAAATAATAAATTAGTTTATGTATGAGTAACTAATAATTTAGAAAGAAGATTGTATGAGCATAAACATAAATTGATAGAATGATTCACTAGTAAATATAATATTAATAAATTAGTATATTACGAAGAGACAACAAGTATAGAAGATGCTATAAATAGGGAGAAGCAAATAAAATGACGATTGAGATTAAAGAAAAATGAATTAGTAGAAAGTATAAATCCTAATTGGGAAGACTTGTGAAGTAAACGATTTGGATAATATATATTCTTCGTTGCACTCAGAATGACATATTCTTCGTTGCACTCAGAATGACATATTCTTCGTTGCACTCAGAATGACATATTCTTCGTTGCACTCAGAATGACATATTATAATTTTTTTTGGTTTTCTTCCCTTCGTTTTTCGATTTCTTTGTGGTTTCAGTTTAGTAATACTTCTGGGACTTTGAATCATTCAACTTCTTGTGGTCTAGTGTATTGTGGATATTCTAGATTTTCCATATTTTGAGAAATTTGATAGCTCTCATCTTGTCGGCTATTTTCTTCTTTTATGACTCATGGAATTAGACGAACGATGGATTCTACCATGGTCATACTTGGTAATTCTCATCATAGTGTGACGAATTTTCACATAGATATTTTGTTGAATTTATCTGGATATTTTGCGGAGAAATACTGCTCGAAGCGGTAGTCAATTCATTCATATCTACCACAGACAAAAATTAGATTTTCGTATTTTGAATATCTGTGTGCATGAGTCTGATTTCGAATTTCTGTGCTGGGAGATGCAAAAATTATCTGGAAATTGTCTGATCAAATTTTTTGTATAGCAAGGTTTACAGCATCAATTACGGGTTTGGCCATCATGAGCATACCATCTCATCAACCATAAATTATGTCATCTACTTGCTGATGTTTGTCATGGCAAAAATCTCTAGGGTTTATGATCTCAAAGTCCAAAATTCATTTTTTGTTTGCTTTTTTGATGAGGGATGTGCTTATGAAACTATCAAAAATTTCCGGGAATATGGATATGAAAAATATTTTCATGGATGTGTATTGGATTTAAATTGATATCATGATAATAATTTGAAAAAGAAATTAAATATGAAGTTTACATGCTGGTTGATGATTGTTAAACTTATATGCTATTAATTTTATTTGCCTACGGCGTGCTATCCCGCCTTGCGGGACTCCTTTTAATCGCTTTTATTCGCTCCAAAAGTAACCAAAAGAGCTTTTTCACAAAATTTCAGCATTTTGTTCTGCTTGGTATATTACGGACAGCTACGAAGCTCGCTCCCTGAAATGGTCGCTCGCCTACGTCCTTATAACAAATCAGTGAATGGACTAATATTCCCACAATGAAATTTTGTGTATTATGATATGATTCATTTTGATAAAAATTACATGATATTTATATGTAAATATTTTTAAGATCATCAGGTAGCGAGGAATTGAATTAATCTGATGATGGTATATGAAAATGTGACAAATAGTAATCATACGATGGATCATACCATCATTTTTTTTGCTTTGTCTGGAGATTTTCCGTTGAATCAAGCCATGACATATGAAAGTCAACTGACTATGAATATTATTGTCATGACAGTACCAAAAAACATGGTAGCTCATAAAATAATATCTTGTGCAAATGTTTTTACATCAGGATTTGGATTACTTTTCCTGATACCTATAGTCTCGTAAATATTCATTTTGCATTGTCCATTTAGTAGACATCATGTAGTAATATAAATTCATAGATCTCAATAATCATTTCTTATACATATGTATTCTTCTTCATCTCATTCTCAGTATTTTTGACAAATTCAATCACAATTTTCTGTGTTGCATTCTGTTGTATTGGATGTTTGATTTGATTCTGTGTAAATGTCATCGATGGAGATTATACAAGATCATCTTGAACAAATCATTCATTCTCAGCATTCACTGTCTATTACGCATTCATCTATTCCATAGGTTATTCATCCAATTCATAGAAATATAATTAATCATAATATAATTTTGAATTTTTTCATTTTTAGTATTTAATGTAAAATTTAGAACAGTACAATTATACTCAAAAATTTTTTCCTGTCAAATTTTGTGAGATATATTTATTTCTTGAAAAATGGTGTGTGTTTTGTAGTATAAAATTTGTTTATAAAATATGAATGTAATGGATACTTTCAAGGATATAGTAAGGAAATCTTTTGCACAAAAATCTATGTGAAAAAGGATGATAGGTGCTGTATGAATCAAAGCAGTACAAGATTTTTTTTGAGACAAAAATATAGAGGGATTTATCAGATTTGGGACACTGTATATCAAGACTTCAGATCAGCAGTTGAAAATTAGAGCTTATCAGCAAAAGCAGGAATTATTGATGAAAGTGAATGAGGAGTTGAGGAAGTTGGGGTATAAGAGAGAAGTGACAGATATTAGGTTTTAGTCGGCAGTCGTTAGTCTCTGGATACTAGTCTCTAGTCGCTGGAAAAAATCCCCCGGACTACGGACACCTTGTATAGATTATTTATTTCGGTAATAATATTTTTTCATTTGCCTTCGGCGAGCCATCCCGATTATATCGAGGATGTCATTTTATTCCAATTTTGTAAGGACACAAAATTGGCGAAAAAGTCCTTTACACACAATTTTATCACTTAGTTGGTCTTTGCATATTCATGTAAGAATACGGACTCGCTCCTATAAACTCGTTTTAGTACAGTTTGTAATGTACTAATGGATTACGAAGTCGCAATAAAATTGTGTGATTGGTTGCGCTCCTTTTTAGAGGAGTCCTGCTTTGCAATGCGGGGTGAAGCTGAGCGAAGCGAAGACTGAGGATTTAAACCCCCTCAGTCCTTCGGACAGCTCCCCAAGTGGAGCAATATAATACTTCCCCTTTGGGGAGGAGGGCCACGAAGTGGCAGTGGGGGTAAAAAAATTTCTCCGGCCTACGGCCACTCCCTTTCCAAGAGGGGGAAAAATATCAAATTGTGTGTGTTTAATGTGGATGGATTTGCTATTGATGGATTATGGGTCAAAAGAGATTGACTTTTTTTGGTGGTTGTTTATTATTATAGTTGAGTAGAGTGTGAGCTCTATGTGGATCATTAAAATAAAAGTTAAACTAAAATAAAAAAATTATGAAAAAGTTATTGTTATTTTTGTGTTTTGTCTGTGCTATGAAATTTATATCAGCACAGACATATCTGGATCTCTGTTATGGTACTGAGTTAGAATGGGGAATAACTATGGATAGTACTGATACTATCATTTATTTCCAATCTTTTACAGATACCAATTCTTATACCAATAATCGTACGTATGATACGATTATTGGTAGTAGTGTGATGATTTTTGCAGATACGGATAGAATTTATGAGATTGTATCTGTGAATGGTGTCCCCCCTATGGATTTACAAAAGATGATAATTACAGTATTGCCTATTTTTACTATCTCCATTGATTCTATCCACAATGTGACATGTCCAGATGGATATTTGTATCCCTATAGGGATGGATCATTCCATGTGAGTTTGGATGACTCAGTGCAAAATTATGCATGGATAAAGGTAGAAGTGGATACCCCATTTTTTTTTATCCATACGAGTTATGATTCTGTGACCTTAACTAACTTGAGAGCAGGGACTTACCATGTAATAGCTCATGGAACTAATGGATGTGACTATCACGATAGTGTGACTATTGAACAGCCTGAGCCATGGTATTTTAATCAAGATTCATTAATAGTTGATACTGTGTGTCCAGGTGAATTAGGTTGTAGTGCTATTAGTACTTGTGGAGGTACACCACCATATAATTTTACATGGTTTTATTTTGAGTATAATCAAAATGGGATGGATACTGTTTTTATGCCAGATACAACTCGTTTAGTTTGTGGATTATCTAGTGGTAGAATTTATTGTGTGGATATGTTTGACTCTAGAGGTTGTAGAGCTCATGGAAATGAGATGTCGTATATTATTACATACCTCTATGAATATGTAGAGGACAGTACCCACATCATCACAACTGACTCTATAGCCTGCTATGGTAGAGAATTTATGGTGCAAGCGCAGAGTATAGGTGTAGGTACATATACATGGTATGTCGGAGGAGTGTCAGATAGTGTGAACTATTGGACAAGTATCTATGGAGACTCTATGTTTGTGGCGGATTATATCACTCCACCAATTACAGAACCCACATGGATTTATGCAGAGTTCTCTGACCAGCATAATTGTGTGACACGGGATTCTATATGGGTGGATGTGTATAATTCGGGTATCAGTCTGACAGTCCAGATTCCGAATATTGTCACAGATTCTACATGTACAGTCCAAGTATTTCCTCCTGGAGGAAATCTCTTTGTAGATGGAGTAGTAGTCGGTTATAGTATACCATCAGAGTATACTTTTTCTACAGATGGGATCTCAGTAGGACCACATACTCTGAGATATGCTGGTACATTTGGTGCGGAGATGGGAGTAGAATGTGATGATGAAACATCGCAGACTATCCAAGTGGAGACAAATCCATTTGTACCTGATTGGGAATACAATGTCTCCATTTATCCGAATCCAGCAACCACAACTCTGAATTTGAGTAGTACAGGTATCTCTGATTTTGATATATCAATCTTGGATATCACAGGAAAGGTAATCAAGACAGAGAGAATGTCTGATCAGACTTTAGTATTTGATGTCTCAGGTTTAGCATCTGGGATGTATATGCTTCGTTTGGTATCTCATGATGGAGCAAGCAAAGTAGTGAAGTTTGTGAAGAGGTAGAAAATACCTACCCATTGGGGAGGAGGGCCACGAAGTGGCGGTGGGTGTACCCCCTCACCCCGATTACATCGGGGAGCTCCCCAATGGGGAGCAACATCCCTCAGTCTGATTACATCGGGGAGCTCCCCCAAGGGAGTTACTCTTATTATTAAAGGACTCTAGGAAATGCCTAGGGTCCTTTTTTGTTTAAAAAAATCCTCCGTCACTACGTGCCACCCCTTCCCTGCTGATCCCTCACCGATAGATCGAGTGTCTTCTACTGGTGACGGGACCGCTTCACTTGAGCCCGGGCACGGTAAAAAGGGAGACAGCATGGTAGTCGCTAGTCGGCAGTTATTCATTTTATAGAGAAAGAAAACCCCAGTCACTGTGTGAGTGGATACATTCCTCAAATTTTTCCATTTATCTCTGTAGATTATATGAAATCTAGGATATTATCCTTGTTTATGATTTGATATGAATCAAGTTTGATTTTTTCATTGATGTATTTTGTATTTTTTCATCTTTCTTTTGAATATTTGATTTCGTATCAATGTAATTCTCAATTTTTGGCAATTAAAAGGTCTATTTCACTTTTCCCATCTCTCCAAAAGTAGCAATTATCCCATGCCTTTTTATTTTTCATATTTTTTATGAGTTCTGCTATTACAAAATTTTCCCATAATCATCCTACATCATTTCTTAATTCGATAGGATTTAGATTTCAAATGATTGTATTTCTAATTCATAAATCTCGAAAGTATATTTTTTTTAGTTTTTTTATTCATGTCCTTTGATTTGTCGTATAAGGAGTTAATCTAAAAATGATGAATGATTGCTCTAGTAATTGGATATATTGTTCGACAGTATCTGGATGTAAGCCACATTGTTCTCATAATTCATTGAAAGAAACTTCATTTCCTATTTGTAGTGCTAGCGATTGTAATAATTTTACAAGATAATCGGATTTTTTGATTTTATTGAATGATAATATGTCTTTGTATAGATAATTATTTGCTAGTTCATATAAAATCTCAGGGTCTTGGCTTGTAATTATTTCTGGATATAGTCAAGTAATCAAGGATTGTTTAATTTTTGATGGTAGTTCTAGCGGATTATAAAAATTTTTTAGTTCTGATATGCTAAATGGAAATAATGAAAATTCAATTTTCCTTCATGTGAGAGGCTCATTTATTATATTTGCTAAATCAAAAGATGATGATCATGTAGCAATTATTTTTTTGTCTGGATAATAGTCATGGATGATTTTTAATATAGTGCCAATATTTTTTATCTTTTGTGCTTCGTCAATTATGATATAGTTATTTTTGGTCACAATACTGTCTATATTTGATTTTGTAATATCCAAAAATCTTTGTTGTATGTCAATTTCATCTCAATTTATGTACAAATAATTCTTATCAGAAAATATTTCTTTTGCTAGTGTCGTTTTTCATACTTGTCTGGCTCAATAAAGTATTATTATTTTGTTCTTTTGTAAATATGATTTAATAATTTTTGTAATTTGTCTTTCTATATACATGTTGTCTTTGTTGTATAAATAAAACTATAATTAATATAATCATTTTTTTTGAAAATGCAACATAATAGGAAAAAATAGACTATTTTTTCTATTGTGATAGGAAAAATTGGACTATTTTTTATATCGTATTGGGAAAATCTGGAAAAATTTTTTATGTTATATTGCGGAGGGAGCAATATTTTAGTGGAAAATACCTTCCCAATGGCGAGGGGGACTGCTAAGTGCTGCGACCGGCTTTAGCAGGTGTGGTGGGGGTTAACCCCCTCATTCTCATTATTTGAGGATTCTAGGAATTTCCTAGTGTCCTTTTTTTGTTTAAAAAATTTCATTTTGTCTTCATCGAGTAGAACGGTGTGAATATTGAAGATTTTATATTTTAGAGTTTCGCTGAAGCGAGCCATCCCGATTATATCGAGGATGTCATCTTATTCCACTTTTGTCCAGAGTCACAAAAGTAGCCAAAAAGACTCTTTAAAAAATTTTTCAGTCATAATTTCTGTTTGCTTATTTACTAGAGAGAACGGAGAATCGTTACATCCGATTCTATCGGACAGCTTTGGCATATTAATGGATAGTAATTTTAGTAAGTCTGACAAATGAAAAATTTTTGGTTAACACCTTTCCCATCTTTTTTTCGCAGTAAAATTGTGTGTTCTTGTTACTGAATATACCACTATCTTTTGCTGGGAAGAAAATTTCTTCTCTATCAGTGAGAAAATAATCAAAAACATGAAGAAATTTTATCGATTTTTTTACAAAAATTAGATATTTTATGAAAATTTTTTGGTAAAATTGTAAAAATTTTCTAATTTTGGGACCAAAATGGTGCAAAAACAGGCATATTTTAACATAAAAGAGAAAAATGTCCAATGAAAATTGAGTTAGACATTGACATATCTGGAGTGTCAAAGTAGGGGTTGAATTATTGAAGAGGTATAGCAACTGACCATAGAAAAAAAAATCGATGTAAAAAATGTCTATATTGACAGGATTTTTTCAAAATTACAAAAATTGTCTAAATTAAATGTCCTTGTATTGTCTACAAAATAAAACTAGTAATACTTTCGTAGACTAAAATAGTGGATAGTCACTGGTCACTAGTTTCTAGAAGCCGAGTTAAGCGAATGGTGAGAAATTTAGTGGAATATAGTGTGGATTTTTCTACCGCAATACTGCGATATCGAGATGACGGAGAAGTGGATTTTTCGTCGCGAAGATCCTCGAAATAACTAGAGATTAGGCTATTTTGGTCGAGAAGAAGATAGACTACAAATGTGAGATTGTAGTCAGTTATAGCATTTATGGAAAAATACTTTTTTTGATTTTTTAGTAATTTGTGTTTTTGTGATGGCACAATCAAAGAAAACAAAATCAACAATTTTAGCTGCTGATGGGGGTAAATCTTCCAGATGGGTAATCCATGAAAAAATGAAGGATCATGCCCAGAAAGTGAAGACTCATGTGAAAAAACATCATAAAAAATACTTGTGATGATTTTTTGCATGATTTGCAATAGCAAAAACGGCTAAACTGATGGCAGCTGCTATATGAATATTGATATCATTTAATCATATATCGGGAACGATAGCAGCTGATACCTATAATTCTTGTGTATTCGAAGAACAATTTTGCATAGATTTGTGAGTAAAAAATAAATGGAAGACTGAACAAGTGGATGAGTGTATCGCGAATTGAGAGGAAATGGTAAGTGCTTATAAAAATAAAGAAATTGATGATGAAAAATTTTTAGCATGGTTAAAATTATTGTGATTGGAAAGTATTCAAGACTTTTTGGATAAATATGATTATTATAGTAAGTTGATGTGTGATTGTTGTGATGGAAGTGCTTTGTGAGAATGATGTTGCGATACAAAATATAAAAATTGTATGACAGTTAGTGAATGAAATTATGATGCATATTGTAGCAAATTTAAGGATGTATGTACTAAACAGTCATGTCAAGCACAGCAGCAAGAACAAAAATGTGATGAAAGTACATTACCTGAAAATGCGAAACCAACAAATCCGACATTTATGCAGACGTGGAATGGAGAAGAGTGGGAACCAACAGAGATGAAATGGACGTATGAGGGTAAAGAATGTGGGTTTGTCTGTGTGGATGATTATATATGGAATAGTGATAAATGAATATGTGAAAAGTCAAATGGACAGTTATATGAAAAATGTGTGTTTGAAGAGCAGTTTTGTGTGGATTTAGCTAGAGGTAGTGAATGGAATAAAGATCAAGTTAATTTATGTATAGATTCGTGAGAAGAAATTGTATGATATATAAATGGTTTAATAAATTTAGATGTTGTAAAAATTTTCTTGAGTAATTTTGTATGAATTTCTAATGAAAAATTTTCTGCTCCATATAACAACTATCTAAAAGCTGGTGCGATATGTAGTTGTTGTAATGGTGAAGAGTGACAAGAGGCATGTTGTGATGCAAAGGAACAAAATTGTACAGCATGATCTAAGGGTGATGATTATGATGGATATTGTGGACAATTGAAATCAATGCATGGAAATCAAATTATTGGTATGTGAAATTGTTGATGATGGTGGAATGATAAATTTTTGGATGAAGATTTTTGGAATAATTATTATCTGTGAGATAATAATGACTGAAAAAGTCAGATAATTTGTGCTTTGTATGGTACGTGAATATATGATACTACGGCATATACGAAATGACGAAGTGGTTGGACTTGGTGAGATACGACAAATGGTTGTGATGTAAATAATATGACAGTACAATATATTACATCAATTCCAAATAATTTAACGAATAATACTATTTATGTGTTGAATACTGATAAAGTAATAACGGCTATAACGGAAGATCATAGTGTTTGTGTCCCTCGTTGTGGTGCAATTATAAGTAAAAATGGAACTATAATGTATAATAGTAGTACTGTGTGAAGTGCTGGAAGTATAAATTGATATCTTAACTTTTGCTGAAATAAATTTTGAATAATAGATAATTTATCTGTTGATGGTAGAAACGATGGAGTATGAGGAACACATGAGCGTCATGGTAATTGACTATGAACAAGTAATTGAATGAGCTGTACTGTAAATAATTTCCGTGTTTATAATAATAAAGAATGAATAAATCCATACTGATGATGAAATATTATATTTAACAATATACAAGTCTATAATAATAGTGAGTATTGAATTAATATACAATGAAAATCATTTGATTTTAATAATATGCTATATTATAATAATGGAAAATGAATTTTATATCAAGCTGAATGAATTGATATTTTATTTAATAATGTATGGACGTATAATAACAATGGTAGTAATTTTGAAATGCGGGGGTCTGTAAATAGTATTATACAATATGATTTTCAAGAATATAGTTCTGTTGGTATAGATTGGGAAAGAATGGTGAACCCGAAATTGAATAATTGAGATTATTTATTAAATTGGAGTGCTAGTTCTTTGTCGACTTTGAACTGATATCGTACAATTTGAGAAGTTGTATGATATTCATATGGTAGTAAGATACCTACTCAAGTACAGCCATTAGCAAGGAGTGGAAATGGTTCTATTAATATATGAAATTATAATCCCAATAAATATATATGATGAAATATATATAAAGCGACTGGTGCAATGAATGTTAATATGAGTAGTACACCTTGGAGTGTCACCATCACTTCAAGTGATTCATTGGTAAATAGATATTCATTGTTTGGACAAATATCTCAGTCTATATTAAATCAATCATTATGAACACAGTCAAATGTTACTGTAGTATGACCTAGTGGACAAGAGATTGTAGTATGACAGATATTGCATACAAATTGATATTTTGCTACACATTTTCAAAAAAAGAACGGTACTTGTATCCAACAACCAGACAGACCAATATTATCTAGTCCTGAAAATTGAACAATAACATGAAATACTACGCCTATATTAACATGGACAAAATGAGATGTGTATTGTAGTCCTAATTCTGTATCTGGTTATACTATACAAATATGTAATAAGCCAAATTGTCTTAACGATTCTCAGCATAATGGTATTGTATATTGAACATATACTACAACTAATCTTACATATACGGTACCAGTATTACAAACAGGTACATATTATCGAAGAGTAATGGAAACTGACACTAATTGAAATAATAGTGCTCGGAGTATACCATGGAAATTCACAATACAAGAACCTCAAGGTCCATGTCTAGATAATTCTGTATGGAATAATGATAATTTTTTGACTTGAAGATTTTGGAGTTTAAATCCAACTAGTGGGAATATTATCTGTGCATTGTATGGAGCAAGTGGATGAGATACTACAGCATATACAATATGACGAAGTGGTTGGAATTGGTGAAGTACGTCAAATGGTTGTGATGTAGAAAATATGGTAGTAGAATATGTCACAATATTGCCATCTACATTGGAATATAATAAAATTTATGTATTAACGTGATCAAAAGCAATAAGTACAGGTACAATAGTTATGAATAGTTGTAGTGCAATCGTTAGTAAGAGTGGAACAATATTATATACAACAGGTAATGTGGAAACGGGTATATATATTAATAACCGTGTATGAACAATTTTGGAGAATATATCAGTAGATGGAACAAACGATGGAAGTTATTCAATTCATACTTGAAATAGATATTGAATTTATAGTAGTAATTCAAAATATAATACAATTAATAATGTAAAAACTTACAATCATACTTTTCATTGAATTCATTTAGACAATAAGCCAAGTTATAATATATTAAATAATATACAATGTTATAATAATGAAAGTTATTGAATTTATGTTTCCAGTGGTTCATATAATTCGTTAAATAATATTCAATCATATAATAATCTTGGGTGAATATATTTATATCGTTCAAATTATAACATATTAAATAATATACAATCTTATAATAATTATGCGATTGGTGTGTGATTATATGATGCTAATAATAATAAATTAAATAATATTTGGATTTATAATAATCAAAAATGATTTCATTTATTTGTATCAAATAATAGTAAAACAAATAAATTTTATGGAAATATAAATATATTTTCAAATTGACGTAATATAGAAAAAAATAGTAATAGTTATAATCATATAAATGAAGCTTTATTAACTGGTTATGCAATTGATTACCCTTTGTTGTGATGGTCTGATGGTAATTATAGCACTTGATATAGTTCATCTTGGGATTTTATGACAAACCCAAAGGATGTTTATTGAAATTATTTATTAAACTGGGGTGCCACAGATTATATAATGGGACGACAAACAGCTATTGGACAAGTGACTAATTATTCTTATGGTAAAGACATTTTGACTCAAATTCAGCCAGTAGTACGAGGTTCAAATAGTATTATAACATGATGAAGTTATGGTAGTAATAAATATATTTGATCTGATACAATAAGGAAGTCATCGTATATAAATGTTCTTTCTTCAACAGATTCAACAATGGAAGTTGGTATAAATTATACTTGGAATACAACCAATCGATATTATTCTTTGTTTTGACATATAACACAAGATCGAGGTATATTAAATATTCCATTAACACAATCTTATACTGTGACATTGTCATGAGATGCTGGTGAAAAAATTATAATTTGACAAATATATAAAAGTAACGATAATGAATATTTTGCAACACATTTCCAGAAGACAGGATTAAAATTATCTCAAGGTCCATGTCTAGATAATTCTGTATGGAATAATGATAATTTTTTGACTTGAAGATTTTGGAGTTTAAATCCAACTAGTGGAAATATTATCTGTGCATTATATGGAACTGGTCCAAATGATAAAACGGCTTATACTAGACAATGGAATTATAATTACAATTGCCCATGGACAGGTATGAATGTTGTATATACAAATAGTCTTTCAAGTCCTTTGAATGATGATACAATTTATGTATTAAATTCTAGTGTGGCTTCTGCACCACAATCTTTAATCATGTGAAGGTGTACTGCTATAGTCAGTCAATATGGTGCAGTATTGGGGAAAGTGGGTGTTACGGCAGGTGATTCATATTCAATATTAGACTGAATAGAATTGAGGTGAGATGATTATATAGATATTTGATTAACTATATGAGTTGAAAATTTCACTATAAATAATATTTCTGTGTCACATATGATGAAAAAGTGAATATATATGAAATCTAAGTATTCAGTGATAAACAACACGAAAGTATATAATGATGAAATTTGAATAGAATTGGATAACTCAATCTATAATACGTTGAATAATATACAAGCATACAATAATAATTTAATATGAATTCATTTTTCTGAATCAAAAAATAATACGTTAAATAATACACAGATATACAATAATTATACATGATTAAAATTGTATACTAATATAGATAAATGAAATTATTTGAATAATGTATGGTATTATAATAATAATATAGCATTGGAATTAAATAAATCAAATCAAAATGGATTAAATTATAATATATTCTTCAATAACAAAGCAGATATTGTATTGGTTGGTTCAGACAATAAATTTTATGGAACTTTTTATTGAGAACTACCAAATGGTTTGACAGCTTGATCTGATAATGAATTATTTGATTGGGTGGCATGAAACAAAATAACTAAACGAACTATTTCACGAGATAATATGACTAATCCGGTTTGAGATTGAAAATATTTATTAAATTGGTCAAGTACTGCTTTTAATGCTTTGGTATGACCAAGAACTTTTGGTTATGCTACATGATATTCATATTGACAATCTATTACGTGACAAAAATACCCTGTAGTGTATAATCCTAATATTGATACTCTTGCAGTATATGATAATACTTTTGCTCCAAATTATATAAATACAAGCCACTATATTTGATCAAATTTGAATAAAACAACATTGACAGTAAATGTACGACCAAGTATTACTAGTGGAAATGCAACAGTACAAGTGACATGAGACTGATCTTTGAAATTTTATAATGTATATGGAAATGTATTTGAAAATAAGTATTGAGAGGATGTCGATGATAGTACATGAATCCAATTAGATTGAGATGATTGATTGAAATATGTGGTTTGACAAATATATGATAGTGATTATTTCGCAACTCATAAGCAAAATTATAAAGCAAAATTAGATACGACAGCGCCTACTTGTACTATAACAAAGTCGCCATCTGTATGTACTGGTTGAACAGTAACATTGACTTTGAATTATCAATCAGAAGCTAATCAAATATCAGCTGGATATAGTCGAAATGGTACGACTTTTTCTAGTACAAAAACAAAACAAGTGTATACGACTTGAACTTATACATGATACGTAAAAGATGCTGTTGGGAATATATGAAGTTGTCATACATCGGTAACCAATATAGATACTGTATGACCTACTGCACCAGTATTGATAAGTACTTCAGGTACTGTGAATGCTATTCCTACTTTGTCTTGGTCTGCTGCATTTACTGAGTGATGTGCTACGTTATCGTGATATCAAGTATTGATTTGTCAGATTAATAATTGCGATACAAATACTGCGATAGAGATATGAGATGTGTGATCAGGAGTGTTGATGTATGATCCTAGTGATTTGGTTGATGGTGTGCAATATTATTGGAAAGTAAGAGCGATAGATATATTATGAAGAACTAATGATACGATAGTTTGGCCATTAAAAATACATTCCAATTTAAATTGTCTGAATGGATGGGATTATGGTAAATTTTTGGATAGCGGATTTTGGAATAATTGGGATGGAGATACAGCTCTCTGATATCAACAACTAAAATGTGCATTGTATGGAGATGGTACATGAGACGATCATCTCACAGCATATACTAGAGGGTGGAATGGATGGATATGGTGAAACACTATAAGTGGATGCGATGTATTATCTATGAATGTAATATGGACATGAAAGTTACAATTGCCATTAAATTGAAATACTATTTATGTATTGAATACTTGAAATGTTATATTAGATCGTACTGTAGATATACCTAATTGTACGGCGATAGTGAGTAGAAGTGGAACTGTGATTTATGCTAGAACTGGTTTCCAAATATTAAACATTATGAATATTACAGGTAAATTTTCTGTATTAGAAAACATATCAGTTGATGGTACAAATAATGGAAAAAATTCGTCACATAATACTTTCAGAAAGGGGTTATATCTAGAAAGTGCATCAAACAATACATTTAATAATTTAAAATCGTATAACAGCGAAAATTGAATTTATATGATGTCATCAAGTAATATAATATTAAATAATATACAATTATTTAATAATACTGATAATTGATGATTTTTCGTAGGATGACAAAAAAATTCAATAAATAATATGCAAGCCTATAATAATGGGAATTATTGAATATTAAGTAGTGACACCTATGACTATTATAATCAAGTTTTGGTGTATAATAATGGTACTTGATGAATAAAATTTTGGCAAGATAATTTAAATGGATGAAGTTATTATGGTGTATGAAGAGATAGTACCTTGAGAAATGTGAAAATATATAATAATGCGTGAACTTGATTGGATGCAAGATATGCGCAAGATACTTATGTATCATGAACATTGTATATCTTTTGAAATGATGATGATGGAATAAATAGGGTGAGATATTGATGGTATAATAACATCCAATATGGTGAATATTCTAATGTATGAAATGTTAGTCGGGATCTTATGATGAATTCAAAGTCAAATAATGGAATTTATTTATTACCATGGACATGAGATTTTGCTAGTCTACGTGGGTATAGATGAAATATATGAGAAGTATCAGAGTATTCATATGGTAGTGAAATTCTGGCTCAGGCACAGCCTGTGGCAAATGATGGAAGTCAGTTGGTAAATATCTGAAATGCTAATTCAACCCAATATATCTGATGAACCACAAGGAAAGCAGTATGAACAGCAAGTAGATTGGAATGTCATCCAGATAATGTTACAAGTAAATATATTTGTACATATGTATCAGATTGGGATGACAATACATATGATTTTTTGTGAACTTATAGAGTGTATGTATTGGATGCTGTATCAGCATCTGATATACAGACAAGATGAGTACAATCTACAGCATCATGATATGGAATCAACAATATGAATTATGTGGCACAGTTGCAGCCAAATACAAATACATTGGATATGGCTACCCACTTTGAGAATGATGGAGAGATGCCGGTCGTATCTTTGAGTGTGACTACATGAGAGGCACAGACTAGCCAGACAGTGACATTGAAATGTAGTGATACATGATGAGTAGTAGCATACTATCGGTGACATACTGAGCCAACAACGGGTAGTGATATAGTGGCAACAGCAACTTCATTTTTGTCAGCAATAACTTCAGCAAATTGAAGGAATCAGACAATAAATAGTGCGAGAACATATTGGTTTGCATGTAAGGATGCAGCGTGAAATTGGGATAAGGCAAGTATAGATATAGTTGGATATCGTGTACAGAATATGTTGGATAAGGTAACATCAACAGCAATTACACCATATAATATTGGTACGTATGATGCGACATGAATCTTGATGTGATTATATCTGATACCTAACTGAACACAATTAACTATGAATAGTGGCTTAATATATTGAGATCCTATGGAATGACATGATACATATAAGTGATGGAAGACAGGAAATACAAATACTACTGTACCAGATATTAATAACAATCCTACGATATTATCAGATGGTGTGACATATTATAGGTGGTATACGAGAGATACTCATACTTTGACGCTGCGTACATGAGCATGAATAGCTAGTGTAAGTGGATGATGAACATACAAACATGGAAAAGATGTATCTATCTCAGCTACAATGAATAACTGATACTGTTTCAATTCTTGGATAGGAAATACATCTACGGTTGGTGATACTAGCTCATCATCTACTACGGTGACTATAGATAGTGATATCGTATTGACTTGAGTGGCCACAGATTGTGGAAAACCAAGTTGTACTTGGCGAGAACCATCTCTGACATGTATTTCTTGATGAATGGCTGGCTATATACAGGTCAGATGTACAGATGATGGATGAATATCTACAAATCCTATATCAAGTACAAATGTATTGTATACTACTTCATTATTGTCGTTATGAAATGGTATTTTAGCTCAAAGTAATGGAAATACGAATTGATATACATTTACTTATACATGAATAGCAGGACAAAATTGAACGACGACATTTACATTGAAGACAGGGGCAGTACTGGATACAAATAGTAATGGAAATGATTTAGCTGGACCAAGTCAGCCGGTGGAGGTAGATAATCAATGACCAAATAAGCCAACAGGATTAACAGCGACACCAAGGACATGAAATGATACGACGCCAGCGTTGAGTTGGACGGCACCAAGTGATGTGTGATGTGATGGAAGTATTTGATGATATGATATCCAGGTAAGTACGGGAGCAACATTTGGAAAGATAATAAGGAGTGGAAGTGTGAATGGAAATACGACGAGTTGGGATGTAAGTAGTGCATTGGATGAAACATATGGAAAGAAATATTATTGGAGAGTAAGAGCAAATGATGGATTATGAAATCAGTGAAGTTGGGCATCATGATGGTTTTATTTAGATACGGTGAAACCACACGTAAGTGTAAATAATAATAGTTCTACTACATGGAGAAATACAGATGTAACTATAACATTGGGTGCAATAGATACATGAGCATGAATAAGTAGTGCGAAGTATTATCGGACCACTACTACATCTACCACATATACACAGTGTATGAATAATGGAACGCCTTATACAAGTTGAGATATAATAACATGAGATGTAGAGTGAACAAGGGTGTTGCATGTATGCGCAATTGATAATGCGTGAAATACGTGAAAAAATTATTGAACATATAAGATAGATAAGACAGCACCGTCATGTAGTATATCGCAGAGTCCAGTGTCATGAACATGGACAAATGGAAATGTAACATTAACAGCGACAGTGACAGAGACGAATCCAAGTAAATATAGTTGGACATGAACAAGTAATATGGTAACGAATCTAACGACATGGACAATGAGTGCGAATGGAAGTAAGACATTCTATGTACAAGATGCTGCGTGAAATACATGAAGTTGTGAGATAGCAGTGACGAATATAGATAAGACAAAGCCAAGCGTAAGTGCAACGAATAGTAGTACAAGTTGGAAGAGTGGAAATATAAGTATAACGAAATATGCGAGTGATTGAGAGTCATGAATAAGTGGAGCGAAGTATTATTGGACATGAAAAGCGAGTGTAACATTGGCACAATGTTGGAATAATGGAATAGCATATACAAGTGGAACGACTGAGACACGTGACATAGAGTGAACATGATACTTACAATTATGTGCATATGATGAAGCATGAAATACAGCGGTATGGAGTGGAATATATAAATTGGATAAGACAGCACCTGAAGTATGAATGAGTAATAGTAGTACAAGTTGGAAGAGTGGAGATATAAGTATAAAGTTGACGGCAAGTGATGCGACGTCATGATTGAGTGGAAACGCGAAATATTATTGGACATGAAAGACAACGATAACGATGTCGCAATGTTGGAGTAAAGGAACGACGTATACAAGTGGAACAAATATAACAAGAAGTACAGAATGAACGGGATACTTGTATGTATGTGCATACGATAAAGCATGAAATAGTAAGGTATTGAGTGGAACATATAAGATAGATAAGACAGCACCGTCATGTAGTATATCGCAGAGTCCAGTGTCATGAACATGGACAAATGGAAATGTAACATTAACAGCGACAGTGACAGAGACGAATCCAAGTAAATATAGTTGGACATGAACAAGTAATATGGTAACGAATCTAACGACATGGACAATGAGTGCGAATGGAAGTAAGACATTCTATGTACAAGATGCTGCGTGAAATACATGAAGTTGTGAGATAGCAGTGACGAATATAGATAAGACAGCACCGATAGCTACCTTGACTTGAACAGCTACAGAAAAGAGTTTCACCCAATGGTTGACGTGAATATGTACAGATGATGTGTGAGTGTCAGCATATTATTTCTGAACAACAAGTAATCCAACAATATCTCAATATGTTTCGTTATCTCCTAGTCAGACAAGTTTTACTACTTGAATGGAAATAACAGCGGCATGAGATTACTATTTATTCTGTAAAGATGAATCATGAAATACTTGAAGTGCAAATGTAATATATCATAGGTATAGGTGGCAAAATTTATTGGAGAAAGTCTCTTGAAACAAGGATTTGTATAATACTGGTAATTATGCAAGTAGCTTTGTTCAAACCGATTATTTTATTATATTAAGTGGTACGACAATAAATTTGGATAGTGGATGATTGTATAGAGATCCATTAATAGGACATGATGTATATATATGAAGGAGTAATTCTTCTTCAGTAAATTCATTGGTTAAATCAAATCCAAAAATAACTTATACACCAATGGTATATCGTAGATGGTATACTAGAGATTTGCATGAATTGACATTATTGGCAGGTACTGGTATCACAGCGGTAAATATGACGTGAACTTTGTCTGGATATAGTAGAGTGGAATATGTGCAGACAAATGGAACAAATTATATCGATACAGAGTATATTCCAGTAGAATGAGATGAGTGGATTTTTGATTTACAAAGTAATTATACTTTGAGTTCCTCTGATCAGATGTGGCTTTGACAGTGAACTTCTGGAGAAGTATGAACATGGTTGGAGACCTATTGAACAGCATGAACATGGTATGTCAGATATGGAAGTACTTTATCATCTAATGTAAGTTCAACAGCAGCACAGAGAACAGGTAGACATAAATATGGATTAAAGGCAGGTAGCTTTACAATTGATTGAACGCAAAAACTTACTCCTAATTGATGAACTAGCTTTCCACAGACTACGATGACAGTGGGATGAAGAGAAGGAACATCATTTAATGGTGTATCACTGAAAATTTATGGAATCAAAGTTACGAATTCTGGAGAGGTAAAATTAGATATGGTACCTTGTAGGACAAGTACATGAGTTTATTGAATGTGTGATAAAGTATCACAGAGATTCTTTGCATGAATATGAGAATGAGATTTGATAGGATGACAGGTGATTTTGTGAACATGATTGTATAAACACTGAGCTTCAGCTACTATCAGTGCTACAGTAAATGCAGTATCATGATATACATTCTCTGGTTGGTTAGTAGACAATGGAAATACGCCAGCTAATATAAATGCCGCTAGTACTACAGTGACAATTACAGAGGATTCGACATTGACTGCAGTGGCAAAAGATGCAGGTAAACCTTCAGCGACATTGACATGAACAAATACTGAAATGAGTACAAGTCAGAGGTTGACATGAACTTGTACAGATGAAGTATGAGTAGTAGCATATTATTTCTGAACTAATGCAAATCCTACGACTTATACTCAATTATCAAGTCAGATGATTTCTTATACTACATGAATGAGTGTAAGTACTGCTGGAACATATTATATGATATGTAAAGATGCAGCATGAAATACATGAAGTACACATATAATTTATAACTGATACAAAGTACAGAATTTGGTGGATACAGTAGCATGAAATCAGTGAACATATAATTCATGACAATATGTAAAGAGTGGAAGTATCCAGCCAAATAGTAATTATTATATCATCCAAAGTTGAACAACGATAAAATTGGATAGTGGAGCACTGTATGGAGATCCGATAGGATGACATGATACATATAAATGATGGAGTACACAGTATAATAGTACAGTAGCAAGTGTTAGTTGAGTAAATCCTAAAGTAGTTTCATGAACTACATTGACATATTATAGATGGTATAATAGGAAATCCTATAATTTAGATTTAATAGCAGGAACAGGAACAAGTGTGATAAAATTACCAGCATGATATACTAGAGTAGAATATGTACAGAGTCAATGAAGTGGATATATAGATACAGAGTATGTATTGAGTAATCATTCTTCAGTAGAAGTACAAGCAAAGGTTGTAGCAAATTATGATAGTGGAACTCAACATTTATTCTGAAATTATGGACCTGAAGGTAGGAGAGTAACGTATAATGTAAGGAGTGCGTATGACATTGTATCTTATTTTGGAAATGCTAGATTAAGTCATCAAAGATTGTATGTATCAAATCAAATAGTGACATACAAGACAAATAAAGAATGATTATGGGTTGATGATGTGTTAAAAAAATCATGATGAAATGTATGAGAATTCCAGACAAGTGGAAGCTTCTATCTGTTTACAGCTAAATGAACGACAAATTATACACTATCCTGAACGAGAATTTATTGGGTAAAAGTAGAAGAGGCAGGAGAATTAGCATTTTACTGAGTACCATGTAGGACAAGTACATGAGTATATGGAATATATGATGTAGTATGAGATAAATTCCATCCATCAGCAGGAACGATAGATTTGACATGATGAGCAGATATGAAAGAGTGATCATGAAGTTATAAATATGGAGAGAGTGCATGAATATTGGCAAAGACAAATCCATGATATACATGGAGTGGATGGACAGTAAATAGTGGAAACACGCCAGTAGATGTGACTGCTATGTTAACTACTGTGACAATTACAGGATACACGAAATTGACAGCAGTAGCAGAGGATATCACAGCACCTAGATTATTATTTACAGGGGCAACACCTGCATCTGGTGCATGGCAAAATTGGAATTACTTCACCAAAGAGATAGAAATTATAGAATGAAATATGGCAGCATTCACATGAACGTTGGACAATAGCGGAATGAGATTGTATGATGACTCATTAGTTTTGATGTATAATTTTGATAATGTGGCAAGACTAGGAGAGTCATCAAGCTTAGTAAGAGATTTGTCAAAGTATGGAAATGATGGAACTATTCCATCTACTAGTAATATCACACATACATCTAGTTGAGTACGGTGATGAGCATATGGATTGAGTTGATCAACTATAGATGCATGAAATGATACATCATTGAGATCTACAAGTAATTTCACAGTCAGTGTGTGGGTAAAAAATGAGAAAACACCTGATGCAAATACCTCTTTCTTGTCAAGATGGAGTAGCTCAAATAATCAAAGAGTATGGTGAATGTTCATTAGGAGTGGTCAACAGAATATATTCTTCTATATCTCTACATGATGATCAAATATGAAGACTACTTCAAATGTTTCTTTACCTATTTGACAGTGGCATCATGTAGTGATGGTCCATGATTGAAATGATGTCTTGATGTATATGGATTGAATTTATAAGACAAAACTGTCTAATGTATGATCATTGTATAATGCACCTACTACAGATTTGCTGATGTGAAGTTCAAAATTTAGTGGATATCTAGATGAAGTGCGTATGTATGATCGTGCATTGACTGCAGATGAAGTATCGGTATTGTATCGTTCAAATCTATCAAAGATAAGTACAAATAAGTGGTTGTATACTATCAATTATACATGAGTAGCAGATTGACAGCACACATACGGATGAGAGGTAGTGGATGTAGTATGACAGAGCACATGAATCTCTAGGACTATAAATATAGATACTGTGGTGCCGGTATGTACTATCAATGTGAATCCAATGTGATGTACTAGTGGAAATGTGACACTGTCATGAATTGTGACAGAGGTAAATAACTCATGATATAGTTGGACATGATGGAGTAATATGAAATCTACTCTCACTACATTTGTATTGACATGAAATGGTAATAAGACATTGTATCTGGAAGATAGAGCGTGAAATACAGGAAGCTGTAGTACATGAATAAACAATATAGATAGATCTTGACCTACATGAACTATCAATGTCAGTGGATGAGTGCTAATCAATGGTACGAAATATTTCAGTTGATTGAGTTTGACCTTGTTGCTGAGTGGATTGGATAGTGGATGTAGTACAGTAGAGAAGATGAGGTTTAGTTGTAACGGAACTAGCTGGTCACCTTTTGTAAATTATGCTAGTACTACATGATTTACTATACCAACATCATCATACGGATGTAATAGAAATGATGGTGCTAAGACAATTTATGTGTTATTTATAGATGCTCTCTGAAATACCTGAATAGCAAGTACAGGATTTGTATTAGATAGGACAAGTCCTACGATTACGGTAGTACCAAATACTACAGGATGTACAAATACTGGTGTACAACATCAAATCTCGTATAATGATACATGAGCTGGAATAAATACAGGATCATTAGTGGTATCTTCAGATAATATGACTACTTGGTGATGAGTCTCTGGTACACCATTAGCAACTGGTTATCCAGCTACATGGTCTTTAGAAAGAAATGTGACTGTATATTGGAAAATCTGTGATAAGGTGTGAAATTGTAGTACGGCGTGATGAATCCCTATCAAGATAGACAAGACAGCGCCTACTGTATCTGTAACTAATGCAATTGGAAATGAATCTACATGGATTACATGAGGTGTATCAGCAAGTGACACTAGTGGTTACTGTGGAACTCTCACATATTATTGGACATGAGATATCTGATCTTGAAATACGACATGAAGTTATGGAAAGATGGAAGATGAACCTATAGTCAAGACGTGATATGTCAGAGTGACAGATGCTGCTGGAAATAGTACAGTGAAAGCAGTTAAGTTTACATGGAAGAATACTGCACCTGTGAGTGTAAATGTCACAAACAATGGATCTACATGAGAATGTAGGTCTATCACATTTGCAGTTACATGAGTAGATACATGAGCTACATTGAAATATCAGTGGTATACATGAGCAAATTGTTCATCTCCAATAAACTGAGCTACATGACAAACGTATACATACAGTTTAAATAAGACATGAAATTATAAAGTATATGTCAAAGTGAGTGATAGTCAGTGAAGTGGAACTTGTAGTGCAGTAAATACAGGTATATGGACTGATGAGACATTTAGTATTAGTTCTCCATACGAGCTTGGATTGATCACATGAGCTACGGTAATCAATAATTTGACATGATCAAATGTATTCAATGTAGTACTATCTGAAAGTTGTGAGACAATTACAATCAAGACATGAACATGTACAAAAGCTACTACTATGGTATTAAACGGTGGTAATTTGACTATCACACCGACACCTAATACAGGATGAATATGAAGTTGTACAGTGAGGTTTACAGATGGAGATACACGGCAGACATGAACGATTAATTTCACCGTACAGACATTGGAGCCTACAGTGACATTTACATGAACAGTAGCAAGTCAGATTAATCCAAGTGGATCATCGTGTATAAAAAAGAATAGATACCTGACAAAGATGCAGATATCAAATACTCCAGAATTATGAGATTTAGTATATGTATTCAAGGAGACAATAAATGGATCTACAAATTCAAAGAATTATAGTGTGTATGATAGTGGATTAGTATTGATGTATAATTTTGATAATGTAGCAAGTCTATGAGAGACATCTACATTGGTAAAAGATTTGTCAAATAATGGAAATGATGGTACAATAGCTTCAGCGACATGGACTACTGATGGTGTATGGTGATGAGCTTATAATTTCGTTGATTGAAATATCAATGCATGACATGGTACTTGATTGACAGTTACGCGTAATATGACAGTCAGTGCATGGATAAAGACAAATAATACGAATACATCAGCATGAAATACTTATGTGGTATCAAGGCGAGATACTACAAATAATAATAACAAGAGGGTGTGGTGATTATTGATTAAAAAGAGTACAAAGACAATTCAATTCCTTTGATCTACAACGGGTGGTGCTACAAACGTCTCAATTGATTCTGATGTCAATGTAGTTGATAAGCAGTGGCATCATATTGTATTTACGCATGATGGATCCCAGATTAAATTGTATGTAGATGGAGTCCTTCAATGAACAGGTGCAAATACATGATTATTCTCGACAAATGCAAACTTGGTCATTGCACAATATATATCTACAAAATTTAATTGACAGGTAGATGAAGTACGTATGTACAATCGTGCATTGTCCCAAGATGAGATACAATTCTTGTACAAATCTAATTTGAGCAAGATAAATACATGAACATGGTTATTCCAGACATTAAATACATGTCTAGCTCAGTCATGAACTTATGCTTATAGTGGAATAGTGACTAGTAGGTATGGACAATTACAGACTACATGAAGGAAGATATCTACATGTATCCCAAGTGTAGTGATGACATGATGAGTAAATATGAATTTGTGAACCGGAATAGCTCAAAATACTTCTCAGGTATTTACAGGACAATATACAGTAGAGATTAGGGTAGAAGATTGGATAGGAAGGAATTGATGGACGTGATCTGTGAGAATATCTGATAATTTCTCATGACAAAATAAACATTTCATGTTCTCTTCTACATGATTTAGGATGAAATATGATTCAATTCAAGATTTATGACATTATATGACATGAATTATCCCTGAATATACCACAGGAGTTAAATTGAATGATGCATTGAGTAGCTTCTCAAATATTGTCAAATATAATGAAAATAATCAATGAACACCATATTTTGTAGCAAATTATCCAGAGTGAGACTTTATGTGTAATGGATGAGTGTATGGGGATAGACCATTTATGCAGTTGGAAGTACCGGCATGAGTACCTGTAGATACGTATAGGGCTAATGTATATTTCACGATAGAGGATTAGTCGCTAGTTGTTAGTCGCTAGTCGGTAGTCATTTTGTCCCTGCAGATACTTAAATCATCCCCCAGCCCCTTCCTTTCCCGACAGGTCGAGGACTCCTTTCAGTCGAAAAAGGAAGGGGAGCAAGTCCCCTCTTTATCGCCGTGTCCGGGTTCAAGCGAAGCGGTCCCGTCTTCAGTCGAAGACACTCGATCTATCGGTGCGGGATTAGCAGGAAAGAGGAGATTTAGGGGTTATTTAGATAACAGGTGGATTTTTGGCTCTTTACACTCACTCGAAATGACAGAATCTGCAGTCAGTACTTGATAGTCTGTAATGCTATCGTGGTGTGAGAAAATAAGTTTAAAAAATAAAAAAACCAACCTCTGATGCAGGGGTTGGTTTTTTGGTAGGTGTTTTAGGGAATTGCGATGGTATCGGTAATTTGGCAGCCTGTATCCTCCGTGGTGATGTATATCTTATAGTTTCCTGAAGGAATATTGTCTATATTGATGTTGTCACCTGTTTGGGAATAGTATCTGTAAATTAGAGCATTATCGTAATCTGTCACATGTATGTACAAGGCGGCTGAATAGTCTAAATTGGATGAAACAGTGATTGATAGATTTTGGCCATTGATTGTGATATTTGGAAATAACTTTATGACTTCAATTTCCAAAGTCTCATTGCATGTGTATAGACTACCATCGATGCTGATGATATCATAAATCGTATAGTCTTGTGGACTTAATGCAATTTGGTTGCTGTATATGGTATCATAGGTGATACTACCTGGTTTTATTGCACGAATCACGACCTGTGATGTGGGTGGTATGTCTAGATTCCAAGTATATGAATCTCCTCCACACATTCGGATGAATGTGCTTTGCCCATGGACAAATTGCAGGCCTAATAACACTAAAACTAAGTAAATAATAAATTTTTTCATAATTTTATAAAATTTTTGTTGATGATCTGTTTATTACGGTGTATATAGTAAATAAATAGTAAACAAAATCAATACAACTTGACATTTTTTTGCATTTATTTATTATTTTTGTTGAAAAGTGATTTTTTTCGCTTTGTGGTCATTAAAATAAATATAAACAAATAAAAAAATAAATTTATGAAAAAGATTTTTGTATTAATTTTGGTTGTGTGTCTGGCTATATGTAGTTATGCTAGGCATGATGTGATCTACCTTTGTCAGGGAAATACTTATTCATGGGATTTGAGTGAGTATTGTACATCTGGTGATACTCTGGTCTATGCCAGTGGTCCTATTGATTGGACTTTGTTTTATCAAGAGGCTCAGTATGATACAGTACTGGGTAACCAAGTGATTCTCTCGCCATTGATTGATAGGGCTTATAAGCTCGTGTCTATCAATGGTAGTGATACTTTGATAGGTGACTGCCCTGTCTATCTGACTATTCATATCAAGACAGCTCCTACTATCTCAATTGATTCTATCAAACATGTGACATGCCCGGATGGGGATTTTCATCTGTATGCGGATGGCTCGTTTTATGTAAATTTGGATAGTCCTATACAGAATTATGCATGGATAAATATAGAAGTGGATACACCCTTTTTTTTTGTGCATATGATTTATGACTCTGAGACTTTAACTGACTTAACAGCAGGAACTTATCATGTTTTTTCGCATGGAGTTAATGGTTGTGTGTATCATGATAGTGTGATTATTACTCAACCGGATCCGTGGGTTTGGATTGAAGATTCTCTCTATATAGATACAGTTTGTTATGGACAAATGGGATGTGCTTCTTTAGCCGATTATGGTGGTACACCTCCATATAATTTTACTTGGTTTTATTTTGAACAGACAGATAATGGTCTTGATACTATATTTTTGGAGGATACTACTCGTATGGCATGTGGACTAGAAGGAGGTAAGTTGTATTTTGTATACATGTATGATTCTAGAGGATGTAAAGCTTTTGGTGAAGAAATAGAATTTATTTTTACATATCTCTATGAGTGGGTAGAAGATTCAATCTCTCTGACAGCTACAAATCCTAAGATTTGTTATGGAGGAGTTGATACATTACATGCGCAGAGTATAGGAGAAGAAACAAATTATATCTGGCATGTAGGAGATCAATCTGATAGTACAAATTATTCTACATGGATAGAGACAGATTCGGTATATATTGCGGAGTATCTTACACCACCAATGATTGAATCTGCATGGGTATCCGTAGACTTCTATGATCAGCACAATTGTGTCACTCATGACTCAGTGTGGGTAGAAGTATACAATCCTGATGTTTCTATGACTATCCAGACTTCAGAAATTTTCGCAGATTCTACATTTGTAGTCTATGTATCGCCTCCGGGTGGAGACTTGTATATTGATGATGCTTTGTTGGTATCAAGTATCCCATCAGTCTTTACTGTGTATACAGATGGAATTTCAGTAGGACCACATATTTTGAAATATGCTGGGACTTTCGGAGGAAGTATAGGATTGTCGTGTGAAGATGAAGAGTCTATCTCTATCCAAGTGGAGACAAATCCATTTGTACCGGATTGGGAATATGAGATTTCTATCTATCCAAATCCAGTCACTACGACTCTGAATTTGAGCAGTACAGCAATTTCTGATTTTGAATTATCAATCTTGGATATCACAGGAAAGGTGATCAAGACAGAGAGGATGCTAGATCAAACTTTCGCATTTGATGTCTCGGATTTAGCATCTGGGATATATATGCTTCGTTTAGTATCTACTGATGGAGCGAGCAAAGTAGTGAAGTTTGTGAAGAGGTAGAGGAATTCATTGTTTGAAGGCTGGAGATACCTCCCCATTGGGGAGGAGGGCCACGAAGTGGCGGTGGGGGTTAACCCCCTCACCCCGATTACATCGGGGAGCTCCCCAATGGGGAGCAACATCCCTCAGTCTGATTATATTGGGGAGCTCCCCCAAGGGAGTTACTCTTATTATTTAAGGACTCTAGGAATTTCCTAGTGTCCTTTTTTTGTTTAAAAAATTTCATTTTGTCTTCATCGAGTTGAACGGTGTGAATATTGAAGATTTTATATTTTAGAGTTTTGCTGAAGCGAGCTACTTTTGTCCAGAGTCACAAAAGTAGCCAAAAAGACTCTTTAAAAAATTTTTCAGTCATACTTTCTGTTTGCTTATTTACTAGAGAAAACGGAGAATCGTTACATCCGATTCTGTCGGATAGCTTTGGCATATCAATGGATAGTAATTTCAGTAAGTCTGACAAATGAAAAATTTTTGGTTAACACCTTTCCCATCTTTTTTTCGCAGTAAAATTGTGTGTTCTTGTTATTGAATATACCACTCTCTTTTGCTGGGAAGAAAATTTCTTCTCTATCAGTGAGAAAATAATCAAAAACATGAAGAAATCTTATCGATTTTTTTACAAAAATTAGATATTTTATGAAAATTTTTTGGTAAAATTGTAAAAAATTTCTAATTTTGGGACCAAAATGGTGCAAAAACAGGCATATTTTAACATAAAAGAGAAAAATGTCCAATGAAAATTGAGTTAGACATTGACATATCTGGAGTGTCAAAGTAGGGGTTGAATTATTGAATAGGTATAGCAACTGACCATAGAAAAAAAAATCGATAGAAAAAATGTCTATATTGACAGGATTTTTTCAAAATTACAAAAATTGTCTAAATTAAATGTCCTTGTATTGTCTACAAAATAAAACTAGTAATACTTTCGTAGACTATGATAGAGGGTGGGAACTAGATTAAACAATCTCACCCTATATCCCTTTCTCAACCCCTTCTGGCCTATGGCCATCTCCCCCTATCAGTGGAGAAAAATGTGAGTTGGTAAAGTCTTTCTCTTAGCTGTATTCTGTTTTAGTGGGAGAAAAATTTGGGAGGTGGTTGATCTGCAAGTCTACAATATCGCGAGTATGCTCGTGATGGATTTATGTTTTTTGGGAGAAATAAGAAAAATTTTTTGATTTTTTAGTAATTAGGAAATTGTTATTATGGCACAATCTGAAAACATCAAGACAACAAGTTTTAGTAATGAGAGCCAATGATCTCGTAAATGGGTGGTCCATGAAAAAATAAAGGATCATGCTCAAAAAGTCGGTTCGCATGTAAAGAAGCATCACAAGAAATATTTGTGATGATTTTTTGCAGGATTTGCTATAGCGAAGACTATCAAGGTGATTATTGCTGCAGTATGAATTTTGGTATCGTTAAATCATGTACCTGGTACGATAGCGGCTGATAGTTATGATTGATGTGTGTTTGAAGAACAATTTTGTTTTGATTTGGCATATAAAAATAAGTGGTCAGCATTGAAAAGATTGCCTATATGTATCAAATCCTGAGCCCAGATGATACAGGATTTTGATAATTGAATAGTAGATAAAAAAACTTTATCAAATTGGATTTCCACCAATTTTAATATGGATATGGATACATTTATAAGTGCATATAAATCATATAGTAGTAAATTCTGTGATTGTTGTGATTGATGAAAAGTAGCACAATCATGTTGTGAAGTAAAAGCTAATTATTGTGCTAAATCTAATGATTGACAATATGCAGATAACTGTAAGTCGTTAAGTAATCAATGTGTAGCACAAGAATGTAAACAATCATATGATTCGTGTGTGTTTGAAGAACAATTTTGTATAGATTGGGCGAGAAAAAATACACGAAATGAAAAACAAGTAAATCTGTGTATAGCATCATGAGTAGAGATTGTATGATATATAAATAAATCAACAAATGATAAGGTTGTTTCAGCTTTTTTGCAAAATTTATGACGGAAATGAACTTCGCAGGAATTTGCAGAACCATATAATGTATATGAAAAAAAGGGTGCAATATGTAGTTGTTGTAATGGTGAAGAATGACAGAAAACATGCTGTGATGCAAAAGAACAAGCTTGTAAAGCTTCTAGTACTAAAGGAGATGATGATTATTGTGAACAATGTAGTCAGCTGAAATCGATTCATAGTAGATGATGAGGTGGTGGAGGTGTAGGATGACTTTGTGAAGATAGTTGGTATGATTGACAATTTTTGAATACAGATTTTTGGAATAATTGGGATGATTCATCTTTAATTGATGCATTATTTTGAGATAAGTCGGCTTATACAATTTGATGGTGAGACTATAAGTGTGAGGACATGAAAGTTCAGATGGTTTATGATCGAAGTGATTTCTGAGATATGAAAGAAGTTTATTATGATTGAGATCCTAATAATCCAATAAATACAGCTTGAAATTGAACTTTTATTTGATATTTATTGAATAGTAATACTATTTATGTAATAGATGTTAAGGAGTTGGAATTTAAATATCCGCTTTTTATGGATTCATGTTCGGCTATTGTTAGTAATCAAAATTCACAAATATTTCCGACAACTTATAATCAAGTTCTTATTAATTGATATGGGATAGGATTGATTAATATTTATTGATCTGATTATACAATAGTTGATAATATTGGACTTTCTGGGTATCCTATTGTACCAAATTGAGTACATATTCCTGATTGAATAAGTTATACAACACCAAATGTTAATTGATGGTGTAGTGGCTCGCATGGACATACAATTAATAATGTGATAGCTCACGGATTTAGTCATGCTTGATTTTATATTGATGGATGTAATGCACTTTTGAATAATATCCAATCTTTTTGAAATTGAAATTGAATATTTGTAGAAAAGTGATCAGATCTTGTCTCTGTAAATAATGCACAATCATATAGAAATGCAGGTTATGGTATCTTAAATTATTGATTTTCATCTAGGTATTATAATAATATCCAGTCTTATAGTAATAATATTGGTTTTCATGGTAGTAGTAATGTGTGTAATGATCCAGGTTACTCTTCATGTTATCTTACAGTTTTGGATAATATGATGGTATATAGTAATAAAACAGCATGACTTATTGACCAATGAATATGACATGGAACATTGTTAAATTGAGAAAATTTTATAGCATGTAATGGTAACAATAATTATGATTGATTTAAGTTGGAAGATATTAATCAAGATATTTGATTATATAGTTATGTATTAGGTGGTTTGTATAACGGTGTATGAGAGCTTGATATATCTTCGGATTGTCTATGATATAGTTATATCACTAATCCATTTAGAGATTATGTTGAAGAATATGCTAATCCAAGTTATGTACTTTATGATTGGTATAGTTATCCTGCATATTATACTGGTGTACAATGTAATTGATCTAATATATCAGATTGATCAGTATATTGAACACCTTGGTCACGTATTTGGTGATATTCTTATTGAAGTGAAATAAAATCACAAGAAGATCCCATTGTCCGATTGACTCATAATTCATTGGAGTATGTGTGAAGTTATAATTGATCACAATATATATGAAGTACAACTTGTAAAGTAAAAGATGGGTATGATCTCATTCAAGGTTATAATTCGATTCAATCTATTTGAAATTATAATATGTCTGCTGATTCAAGTGAATTATCATCATATGTATTATGAAGTCCATATTATATATTTTATTGACCAATAACTTATAGTTATGCATCACAAATATTAAATTATCAAAGCGTTACGATAAATAGTCTATGATGGTTAGTTACACAATTATTTTGAAGTAATATTGCTACGTCAGGTGATTGATATGCTGACTGAGATTATTTTGCTACTCATTTTGAGATGACAACTCAGGCGGCGGTAGATGTTACGCCTCCTACAATAACTGTAACTAATCCATCTACTGCCTGTGCTGCTTCAAAGACTATAAGCGCTTCAGCGACTGATACTCAAAGTAGTATAGCTAGTATGGCATATATCAAATCCACATCTACTACATGTAGTGCAAGTACTGCAGGTACACGGCTAAATTATACACAAAACCAATCAATTACATTAAATAGTGAGTCTGATAGCTGACAATACTTATGTTTCAGAGCTGTGGATACTGCAGGTAATACTTGATATCAAAGATCGGATAAAATAATAAATATTGATACGGTATGACCGACAGTACCTAGTTTATCTTCACCTGTGAATAATCATCTAACGTGAAATAATAGGCCAACTTTTACATGGGGCGCAAGTACAGCTACTTGATGTGCTACAACTGTTACATATTATGTGCAGACATATTCTGGTAGTCGAAGTAATGTTAAAGATAATACGTCAAGTACAAGTTATACGTTAACAGCAGGTCAGGCATTAACTGATTGAGTTCATTATTGGAGAGTAAGAGCAAAGGATAATCTTTGACGTTATAGTAGTTATGCGTCTCGTACAATTACAATTGATACACAGGGGCCTATTTGTACATGAATTTCATGACCAACACCTACGACACTATATTATGGACAGACTTGATCGATTACATTTAGATGTACAGATACCAATTATAATACTTCAGCGACTGTAACTACATCAGCACTTTCTTATACTAACAATTCTGTGTTGCAAACATTGAGTGTTACTTCATCTGCGGCTACAAATGGAAGGGATTACACTTTCGTATACAAGCAGATATGATCTGGAAGTACAAATATTTCATTTAATAGTAATGTATTTACTGATAAAGCATGAAATTATAATGGATGAGCATCCGCATCTACTGCGGTGACAGCAGTTAATGCTATGGATTGTCCTGCCGGTTGGAATAATGATTATTTCTTGACGGGTAGGTTTTGGCATCTGTATTATGATTCTATGCCACCGCAGGGTATAGCAAGTGAATATAAGAGGAAATTATTATTGTGTGCTTTGTATGGTGCTTGACCAGATGATACTACAGCATATACTAAATATTGGAATGGACGACAATGGTGAAATACATCGAATGGATGTGATGTA
>Ga0247608_10000259_pt1 | contig 94582 bp, 79 predicted proteins | sample 176DNAGHGlowgp2_FD_193490 | JGI IMG/M metagenome (GOLD analysis project Ga0247608, IMG submission 193490) | Sheep rumen microbial communities from Palmerston North, Manawatu-Wanganui, New Zealand - 1766 DNA GHGlow gp2 | ecosystem: Host-associated > Mammals > Digestive system > Stomach > Rumen ... | reverse complement strand
CCCCATTGCTCTCGCAATGTGTCCATCAGCTGCATTATGCGCAAAGTCTCATCGTGGGGCATGAATGCCGTCTCGATTTGATGGTTTTCTATTGCCTCTTTACAAGCGCAGAACTCATATTCGTAGCCCGTTATCTGCTGTGGCACGTGTATGTCTTCTACCAGCGTGCGGTCTGGGGCATAGAGGCTTATCAGCTGTGGGTTGTTGATGTTGTCAACCACTATAAAACCCTCTGTGCCTGTCAGCACTCCACGGTTGCTGCTTGTGGCGTTGGCTGTAGCCTGAATGGTTGCCATCACACCATTGGCAAGCGACAGGGTGATAACCTCGCTGAGGTCCATGCCAGTGTCTGACTGTGTGCAACAGCCTCCAATCTTTGTCACCTCCTCTTCACAAAACATCCTGACGAAATTCAGTCCGTACACTCCCACATCCATCAGGGCTCCACCACACAGTTCTGGTTGCAGCAGTTTGGGTTTGCGCCACACCATGTTATAACCTATGTTGGCAGAGATAAGTCGCAGAGTTCCAATACGTTTCATCATCTCGCGCACTATATCCACGGCAGGCTGGTAGCGAGTCCATATAGCCTCTGCCACAAACACCTTGTTCTTGTGTGCCAGGTCTATCACCTCCTTGCTCTGACGGTGGTTTGCCATGAATGCCTTCTCCACCAGACAGGGCTTGCCCGTCCTCAGTGCCTCCATCGTTATGTCGTAGTGCATGGAGTGGGGGGTGGCAACATACACCAGGTCCACATCCTTGTCGTTGAGCAGTTTGCTATACGAGCCGTAGGCACGTTCTATGCCGTGTTCCTTGGCAAAAGCCTGAGCCTTCTCAATAGTGCGTGAAGCCACAGCAATGCATTTTGCATCCTGCATCTTGCTGAGTGTGTCGGCTGCAGTGCCAGCCATTCGTCCTGTTGCTATAATTCCGATGTTCATAACTTTATGGTTTGTGTTTGGTAAAACGGGTATAATTGATTACAGCCTACAAAATTACGTATTTTTTTCGACAATTGAAAAAAAATGAGTACCTTTGCAGGCAAAATTTATAAATAAGGTAAAAAGATAAGGAATGATTACAGTAACAAATCTTGCAATTCAGTTTGGAAAACGTGTGCTTTACAAGGACGTAAACCTCAAGTTTACTCCTGGCAATATCTATGGTATTATTGGTGCCAACGGCGCTGGTAAGTCAACCCTGCTGAGGGCTATCAGCGGAGAGTTGGAGCCAAATAAGGGTACTGTGGAGCTGGGACCTGGTGAGCGCCTTTCAGTATTGGAGCAGGACCACTTCAAGTATGACAACGAGACGGTTATCAATACCGTGCTCATGGGTCACCAGCCCCTATGGGAGAATATGAAGGAGCGTGAGGCTCTCTATGCAAAGCCTGAGATGACTGAGGAGGAAGGCAATCGTGCTGCCGAACTGGAGGAGAAGTTTGCCGAGATGGACGGTTGGAATGCTGAGAGCGATGCTGCCCAACTGCTTTCAGGACTTGGCATCAAGGAGGCTGTGCATTATTCCATGATGTCTGAACTCTCTAATAATGAGAAGGTACGCGTGATGATGGCGAAGGCTCTGTTTGGTAATCCTGACAACCTGTTGCTCGATGAGCCTACCAACGACCTCGACCTCGATACCGTGCAGTGGCTGGAGGAATACCTCTCTAATGTGGAGCAGACAGTGCTCGTAGTGAGCCACGACCGTCACTTCCTCGATGCTGTATCTACCCAGACTGTTGATATCGACTTTGGCAAGGTTACCATGTTTGCTGGTAACTATTCTTTCTGGTACGAATCAAGTCAGCTGGCACTCCGTCAGGCTCAGAACCAGAAGGCTAAGGCTGAGGAGAAGCGTAAGGAGCTGGAGGAGTTTATCAGAAGGTTCTCTGCCAATGTTGCCAAGTCTAAGCAGACTACCTCACGTAAGAAGATGCTTGAGAAACTGAATGTAGAGGAGATTCAGCCTTCTACCCGTAAATATCCAGGCATCATATTCCAGATGGATCGTGAGCCAGGCAACCAGATACTCGAAGTGGAGAATCTGAAAGCTCTTGATGCTGATGGTTCAGTATTGTTTGACAATGTTTCATTCAACATAGAAAAGGGACAGAAGACCGTCTTCCTATCTCACAATCCAAAGGCTATGACAGCTCTCTTTGAGATTATCAATGGCAATAGAGAGGCTGATGGCGGAACCTACAAGTGGGGTATCACCATTACAACGGCTTATCTGCCACTCGATAATACGGAGTTCTTCAAGAGCGACCTGAACCTTGTTGACTGGTTATCACAGTATGGTCCTGGCAATGAGGTGGTTATGAAGGGTTTCCTTGGCAGAATGCTCTTTAAGCAGGAAGAGGTGGAGAAGAAGGTCAACGTGCTCTCAGGTGGTGAGAAGATGCGTTGTATGATAGCAAGAATGCAATTGCAGAATGCCAACTGTCTCATTCTCGATACTCCTACCAACCACCTCGACCTGGAGTCTATCCAGGCTTTCAACAACAACCTGATTACGTTTAAGGGCAATATTCTGTTTGCTTCTCACGACCACGAGTTTATCAATACCGTTGCCGACCGTATCATCGAACTGACACCTAAGGGTACTATCGATAAACTGATGACCTATGATGACTACATCTATGATGAGTCTATCAAGGCACAGAAGGAGCAGATGTACTCTTAACTCGCATAGCTCGTACGAAACGCAACCAGAGGTTGCTACGAAACGCTTCGCTACGAAAACGAAAAAATTATAGCTTATTTGCCAGCTGCATTATCATAACCGCTGATAGTGCAGCTGTTTCTGTTCTCAGACGTTGAGAACCTAAGGAGGTGGAGATATAGCCATGCTCCATAGCCAGTTTTACCTCGTCGATGCTGAAATCGCCCTCTGGACCTACGAGGACGGTGAGGTTAACGGGAACGTTAACGGGAACGTTAACTGGAACGGGAACAGGAACTGGAGCGGGAACCTTTGTAGCCTTTAATGCCCCTAAAGACTCTAAGGACTCTAATGACTTTAAGGTCTCGAAAAGGTCTTTTCTCTCTATCTCGTCATAGCAGTGGCAGATGAATTTCAGTCCCTCACGAGGTTGTTCTATGAAGGAGCGGAACGATTGCAGGTCGTTCACCACTGGTTTCCATGCTTTTCTGCTTTGTTTGGTGGCAGCCACCACAATCTTGTCTATACGGTCTGTACGCATATTCCTGCGCTCAGAGAACTGGCACTCAAGGAATGAAAACTCATCCACACCTATCTCTGTAGCCTTTTCAGCCATCCACTCCGTGCGCTCCATCATCTTTGTTGGAGCCATAGCGATGTGCAGTCTGCCTTGCCATGGGCGCTGCTGGGGCATTGTTTCCATTATGTTGTAAGCGCAATGCTTTGACGATACCATCGTGACCTCAGCCTTGTAGAAGGTGCCTTTACCATCCATCAGATAAATGGTGTCACCCTCCTTTAGTCTCAATACGCGAATGGCATGCTGAGCCTCGTCATGGGGCAGTTCCGTAAGTTTATCAGCCTCTGGTACGTAAAAGTATCTCTCTTCTTTCATGCTTATGCTTTGCGCCTTGACAGTTCTTCTTTTATCTGCTGTGCTGCCTCATAGTTCTCGTCGTCTATGCACTTCTGCATAGCCTTCTGCAGCATCGACTTGCTCAGGGTGTTCAGGGGCAGACTGATGCCCTTGGCATCCACACCCATGTATTTAGTGCTCTGCACCTCCCACAGCGACTTCTCTATATATAAAGGTATGTGTGGGTCGGCATACGACAGCAGTATGCCGTCGCTCACTCTGATAGGGAAGGCTGTGCCAGTGCGCATATCTTCGAGTACGGCGCAGTATTGTCCGTCGACAATGCTCACAATCACCACGCACAACTCCATATTGGTCAGATATTTTATAGCTGCGCTGAGGGTTTCAGGCAGACAGCGTTTCATAGCGTTTATGGCAGACGAACGCTGTTCCAGGTTGCCCACATACTTTCCTCTGCGAATGGATATCTCATGTCGCGTAACTGCGTCAACCACTATGGTCAGTTGCCTCTTCTCCTCCTCATCAGTCAGTATGAGGAGTGAAGCCACATTATTCGATACTATGTCAGTAACACCTTGTACTATGAGTTTTATTCGCATAACTCTTTATACCCCTTTGAACTCTTTAACCCAAAAAAAGATGTACATGCCGTTGAGGCTTGCACATCTTTTGTCTTTTTCTTAATTGGTTGAGTAAGATTAAGCCTCAGCTGGAGCCTCTGTCTGTGCTTCTGCAGCAGGAGCCTCAGTTGTAGCCTCCTCAGCAGCAGCTTCAGCAGCCTCTTCAGCAGCTTCCTCTGCAGGTGCAGCAGCAGCCTCAGCAGCAGCCTTCTTGTCTGCGATAGCCTTAGCCTTAGCCTCGTTAGCCTTCTTCTCAGCGTCGAGAGCAGCCTTCTTAGCAGCCTTCTTAGCGTCAGCGTCCTTTGACTTGATAGCCTCGAAACCCTGTGTCTTAGCCTGCTTCCAAGCGTCAAACTTAGCCTGTGCAGCAGCCTCGTCGAATGCACCCTTCTTCACGCCACCCTTGAGGTGCTTCATGAGCATTACGCCCTCGTTAGAGAGGATGTTACGAACTGTGTCAGTTGGCTGTGCGCCATTCTCAACCCAATAAAGTGCACGCTCAAAATTCAGATCTACTGTGGCAGGATTGGTGTTTGGGTTGTAGGTACCAATCTTTTCAGTAAACTTACCATCACGTGGAGCTCTTACGTCAGCGATAACGATGCTGTAGAAGGCATAGCCCTTACGACCGCCGCGCTGTAAACGAATCTTTGTTGCCATTTGTTTTTGTTAAACTTTTTGTTGTTAAATAGAAGTGAATAATCTTTCAACTCGTGAAAGTGGGTGCAAAGGTACAAAAAATAGTTCATAGTTCACAGTTCACAGTCCACAGTTGTTTGACGGTTTAATTATTTTTAACGTTTCTACAGGCTCAATAGAACTATGAACTATGAACTGTGAACTGTGAACTGCTTAGAACGGATATCCTATTGCGAAGTTAATACATTGTGCATCTTTGAAATTGCGCACATTGAAGAATCCAGAGGTGTTGCTATACAGTTGCTTATCCTTGACAGAATAATAATTGCTGTATGGCTGGTGCAGGGCGAAACCCCAGTCCAGACGCAATACGAAGAAGTCGAGGTCGTAACGCAAGCCCACACCTACATTCAGGGCTATGTCCTTCTTGAATGAGTCTTGCTGAAACTCCTCCTTCATGGTGTTTCGTCTGTCCTTGTCTATCACCCACACATTGCCTGCATCGAGGAAGAGGGCACCATAGAGCGAACCAAAGAGGCGAGGACGATATTCTATGTTCATTACCAGTTTCAGGTCGCCGTTATGATACAGATACTGGCTGTTGCTATCGTCTATGTGCACAGCACCTGGTCCTACCGTTCTCATGGCAAAACCTCTCAAGTCGTTGGCACCGCCTATATACATCTGTTCAGAGAATGGTCCGCAGTTGTCATTGCCTAAAGGCTTCATTATGCCTCCATAGAAGTGGAATACGGCACAGGCATTATCGCCCAGTTGCCATGTCTTGCGGAAGTCGGTCTCCAGTTTCAGGTACTGCGAGAACGGAGTGCCCAGAATGTGCTTATCCTTCTGAGCCCAGTCCTTGTCGCTCAGCAGGTGATAGCCCAGGTCTATCAGGTTGCCAGCCTCTGTCACTGTGGTCTGCCAGTAAACAGGGTTGCGATATGAGCGTGGCGAACTGTATGAATATATATACCTCATCCTTGGTGTAAACTCGTCTCTGTTAGCCACCTCGGTGATAGCTGACTGCTTCATCTTCTCATAGAAAGCATCCGTGCGGTCTGTGGTGCGACCATATACCAAACCCAGTGGGGTGAAGGTGTGCACAGAGCACTCTGTGGGCTGGAATATGTAGGTAAACTCTCCAGTGAAGAAGTTACGGGTGAAGAAGCCAGCTCTGCGCGTGGTCTGGGCATTAAGCGAGATGGCTGTGGTAGGGGTGACATACCAACGGCGACGACGTTTCTGCATCCAGTTTGGCATGAGCAGTCGTGGCAGTTCCAGTGTGGCACCAGCCGAGAAGTCGTATGAGTCGCCTGCCGTAGAGTTGCTCGACATCTGTATCTCGTAGTTGGCTCCTATGTTGAACGACAGCAGTTCGCCGCCACGGAAGGCATTCCTCTTGGTCAGTCCTACGGTCAGTCCTGGTCCCATGCGTCCGTTGGTCTTGCCTATCACGTTGGCACCAAAGGTGAAGTCGTATGGCTTGTCGAGTATGGCATTGATGGACATATCGAGTATTCCTGCTCCAGCTCTCTCTTCGCCCCTTAGTGGTTTGATGCTGTCAGGCACCAGCACTGGTGTGCCGTCAGGGTTTCGTCTGGGTTCAAATTTTATGTCCACATTCGAATATATGCCTTGTGAGGTCAGGTTGTTGAGCGACTCCTGGTAGGCATCCTGTGAGAAGATGCTGCCTGGCCTCATGCGCAACTGCCTCAGCAGCACTCGGGGTCTTACGGCTGGTTTCTCTCCACCGAATTTTATGGTCAGAAAATGCCTTTTCACCGAGTCGGTTATCTGCTCGAATATCTGTCGCTTTATGCTCACCGTGGTAGAGCCAATCACCCATCGGCGCATGGCATCCTCTGGTATGGAGTCCAGCAGTTGCACCTTCAGTTGCACCTTGCCAGGCACCATGATGGTATCGGCAAGGAAGGTGGCATACTTTTTCTGATAGAAGTAATAGCCCTTGTTTCTGAACAGGTCGTGTATTCGCGTCAGCTCGTTATCCAATAGCGACACTGAGAACGGACTGCCTCGCTTTATCAGCGATTCTGATGTTGTCAGTCTGTTATATGAGTCGCTGGGGAAGTTGGTGTATTGTATGGAGTCGATGGTAAACAACTGACCATAGTTCACGTGATACTGTATGCGAGCCTCTCTCGCCCTCAGCGTACTGTCTTTCTTTATCGCCTTTGGTTTGCCCTCTATCACGTCATAGCTCACCTTGCCATGGAAATAGCCGTTGTTCTGCAGTATGTTCTCTGCCACCGAGGTGCGCAATGGGGCATTCACGTTCTGCATCAGCACGGGCTGTTTGCCAAATGACTTGTTGAGCCATTTCTTAAACACTCCGTCAGAGTTGTGGCAGGCATTCCATATCCACAGTCCGTAGGGGAAGGGGGTGCGATGATATGACGAACCAAACAGTGCTCCGTTTGGTGCTATGGCGAGTGCTGCCTCCAGCTCTTCTTGTGTGGCATCTTTATGACTGCCAGGCTCAAAGTTCTGCCAGTCTATCGGCTTCAGTCCTATATACAGCTGCTCTCCAGGCTCCAGCGACGATGTGCTCGAACATGAAGAGAGTAGGAGAGCTATTCCTCCTATAATCCCCACAACTGAGGAACGGAATGTATGTTTTATAGAAATCATTTACTCTTGAACTATGAACTATGAACTATGAACTGTAAACTATTTCACCTTCGTGCTGTCCCTCCTTGCAGGCTGGGTCATCCTCCTAAACTCCATCTTAGGCTCTTTCTTGAATATGCCCTTCAGCGTCTGCGACTTCTTCTTCCACATGTAACCTGCACCATACTGGCTCAGGTAGCCCTCCAGGTAGTCATATACCGAACGCTTATAGAACATCTGCAGATATTGGTTTGAGGTGTCAGACAGCCTGTACTGCAGGTCCACATTATTAAAGAATGACTTGTTCTGTCCGCTCACGTCAGGACCTGACGACACCTTGCCGCCCACGGCTATTGAGAGGCGGTTGTTCCAGAATCTCTTGGCAAACTTAAAGGTGTAGTCGTTGTGCATGGTGCCGTCCTGCTCTGTCGAACTCTCCATGCCGAATGACAGGTCGATGGTCTTCAGCGCATTGCCTGCTATGTTGTTTATCTCCGACTGCAGGAAAGAGTTGAGGGCTGAGTTCATAGAGAACTTCGAGGTGTTGCCGTCTGAGAGGTACATGCCTGTGGTCAGCATCGTCACAGCCAGTTTGCCTCGCTCCTCAGGCGATTTCATGCTCAACTCGTCTGATATGGTCTGGTTCTCTGGTGCCTCGATTATGAATTCCAGTCCCATGTCGTTCAGTGTCTTCGACAGTTTTATGCCTGTGAGGAATGTCACCATGTGGCTCACTCCGTCTATGTTCACGTTAGCCTTCACCGTCTCCTTGGCTGTTATGTGCAGTCGAGGGTTCATCATCTCGCCAGTCCACTCCAGATAGCTTCCGTCTTCTATGGTGAAGGTCTTCAGTGGTATCACTGGCAGCGAGTATTTCATCTCACCCTCGGTGATGGTGTATCTGCCTGTCATCTTGGTCTCGTCGTTGATGAGGCTGTAGCGCAGTTCGCCGTTGCCCACAAGGTCAAGGTAGTTAGAGTGGGCTCCGTCCAGCCAGCACTTTATGTGTGCTCCCTCTCTTACGGCTATCGACATAATCATGTTCATGCCGTGAGCCACAGGGCGTGCTATCTTCACCGTGTCGCCATTCTCAAAGTCGGTGAAGGTCACCAGTTCCTTCAGTCGGTTGTCAGTGGTGATAGGTGAGTCGCGCAGTATATAATAAAGGTTCGTAGAAGGCAGCACGTCAAGCCTGCCTCTTACGTTGAGCCTGTCCAGTTCGCCCGTTATCCGTGCAAAACAGTTCACGTTCATGTTGCCGTAAGCCTCTGACTTGCTGTTCTCCTTGGCGTCTATCAGTGCAAAGTCGGTAGCCCTCAGCCTCAGGTCGGTCTTTATGTGGTCGAGGTCGCCAAAGTTCAGTGTGCCCTGCAACACCATAGGCTGGTTGTTGGTGGCATACATCTGGAAGTTGTCAAACACCAGGTTCGAGTTGTTTATTCTCACTGGGTCGTCGTTGAATCGCAGTCTTATGCCGTAAGGCACTGACAGCAGGGCTGCATCCTTTAGGAATAGTTCGCCATTCACGTTTGGCTTGCTGGTGGTGCCCTGTATGTCGAGCGTACCGTCAGCCGTTCCCTCCAGTCCTATCAGCTGGTCTGGCACAAAACCGTTTATCATGTCAAGCGGGAACTTGTCGAAATTCATCTTGGCGTTGATGGCTGAGGTGTTGAAGTTGTATGAGCCTGTGATGTCGCCCACCTGCATATCGTCCTTCAGCAGTATGCCGTCGATGTAGTGTGAGCCGTCGCTCTTTGGCAGGTAGGTGAACTGTGTGCCTATGTTGCCCATGGCGCATCCCTCATACACCATATTCTTTATGGTGAGGTCGCTCGACAAGGTGAAGCTCTCGTCCTTGTTCTGCATCACGTGGAAGTCGCCGTCCAGCATTCCCTGCATGTTTACGGCATAAGGCAGTGACGACAGCACCTTGCCTATGTTAAGCCTGTTCACCGACAGCGTCAGGTCTTGCAGGAACTCGTCATCGTCTTCCTCGTTCCCGTTCCCGTTCCCGTTCCCGTTTTCGTTACTATAAAGCTTCAGTCCCGTTCCGTCCTGTGCCAGCAGGTCTATGTAGGCATGTATGCGGTTCTTCTTGTCTAAGAGCACATAGTTGTCCTCGTTCAGCGAGTATATGTCATAGCCAAGGGTAGGGTTCTGTGGCACAAAGTGCAGCTTCAGCCCCTCTTCCTCCATCGTAGCCTCAGCACCCAGACGCAGGGCGAGCTGGTCTTTGTTGTCAAACAAACGCACACCAGTCACTATGCCATGCTCCAATAGTTTGCCGTCGATGTAGGCATTAAACACATAGTCGTTTGGCGGACGGTTGTGTATGTGGGCTCTGTAGTATATCTGCATAGGGTCGTTTCGCGAACCTATAGCCACCGTTATGGTGTCGAGTTTGTAGCCCTGTGTCTTCAGTCCCTCTACCTTCAGGTCGCTGAATATGCCGTCCTCCCTCGATGTCTTCATGTCGAGGTCTATGAGTGAGTAGTCTATGCCCATGTATTTCAGCGAGCGATATACTGGGTTGTCCTGCTCGCTGTGCACGGAGAGTGTCAGTCGTGGGAAACACTGGCGCAGAGCCTGCTGGTCTATGGTGCGAGCCTTCAGCTGTTTGTCTATCTCAGCCTGCAGGCGGTCGCTGCATCCCATGAGCCATTTGTAGCCACCCTGGGCGTTCAGTCTCAGTGCAAAGTCGCCACAGTCCACCTTTGCCATTGTGGTGTCCTTGCGTGTCAGTATGTCGAGTATTATGTCGTCAGGGAAGTAGGTGGTAGCTGTGTCAGTCACACTGATGTCTGACACCATTCCCTGCACCATGTAATACTGGTCCATGTCGGTCTCTATGTCCAGATTGCTGCACAGTCCTATGGTCAGCGGTTTGTCGGCTATTTTCAGTCTGTACAGGTCCACCTTCTTCAGGTCAGTGGCTATGGTCAGGTCAGTCATCCTGCCACCCATTGTGCCTGCCACATTGAAGTTGCCCACCACATCGCCAGCATGTGAGTCAACATTTGCCGTCAGTTTGCCACCATGCAGCTTCACATCAGCATCCACATTGCTCAGGTTATAGCCCTTCACAAAGTGGTTTACGTTCACGCCCTTTGCTTTAGCATCGATGGCCCAACCAGCCATGGAGTTCCCGTTAACGTTCCCGTTAGCGTTAACGTTTATCACACCCTTTCCCTCATAAGCCTTAATGTTAGCGTTAACGTTCCCGTTCCCGTTATACACTATATCCCCGCTCGCCCTCATGGCAGGAATGTTGATCATCCTTGCCGTACCTTTGTCGAGCATACCCTTCACGAAGTTCAGGTTATAGGTTCTCAGGTCGGTGTGTATCCTTGCCACCATCTGAGGCTTCATGGTCACCGTGCCCCTTGCGTCAGCTGTCAGCACGGTAGGCCAGTTTACGTTCATCTCCCTGATGGTCATCTGCTTCATGTTGCCATTCACTTCGCCCTTCACGCTCAGTGGGTACATCGGCAACCTTGAACTATTTAACCCTTGAACACTTGAACCAACAATCATCTTCAGGTCCTGATAGCCTATCGTGCCATCCACTTTTGCCTCTATCCTATTATTGTCAAAGTCAAAGAGGTCATCATAAGTGCCCTTGTTCCCGTTAGCGTTCCCATTCCCGTTATCGTTCCCGTTAATCCTAACGCTAAGTTTTGCGTTAGAATTATTCGTAGCCAACGCCCCATCCACCTTCATCTTTGTGGAGTCCATCGCTATGTCAGCCTTCAGCGAGGTCAGTGTCAGTCCGCACTTCTCCTTCATCGCCGCCTCCCTTATCTTCAGACGGATGTCAGCAGGGTCGCAGTAGTATATGGAATCCACCTTCAGCGTGATGTCGCTCAGCGCTATGTGGTTGGCATCAAAGGCATCGAAGTAGTTAGTAGAGTAGGGCAGACGACGCTCGAAGTTGTTGTCGTAGGTGACAGCCGACTTGGCAAGTGCCAGGTGGTTCACCTGATAGAGCCCCTTGTTCAGGTCAAAGTATCCCTCCTTCGCCTTGGCGTCAGCCAGCATAGCCCCCACCTGCAGGGTGTCGCCAGGCATGTGCACTGTGACCTTGGAGTTCTGTATAGAGAGGTCTCTCACGTATATTTTCCACAGGTTCTCCGTCTCGGTGGTGTCAGGTGGTACGGTGTCCGACAGTTCCACATTCACCCTCGCGTCAGTCAGTATTATGCTGCTCAGTCTCACCACACTGCTGTCCAGTGCCACCGATGCCACAGGGGGTGGGGTGTTGTCCACCAGCAGTCGGCCTACATAGCCCTTCACGCGAGCCTCGTGTATAAAGTCTGATGTATTGAAATGTCCCTGATTCAGCTCTATCTGGTTTATCACCACATTGCTATTGAGCAATGGCAACAGCTGCACATCGACCACAGCCTGCTTCACCAGGAGTATGGTGTCCTTCACCTGTGGCAGAGAGTCGTTCTGCTTCAGGCATTTCACCTCCTCTAAACTCAGGTCGAGAGGGAAAGCCAGGTGCACTCCGCCCACGCTTATCTCCATGCCAGTCTCCCTGCTGGCATACTCGCTCGCCTTGTCCACAGCCCACTTCTGAACAGGTGGCAGGTAGAGCGCCACGGCAAGCAACACCACCACCACTATGGGCGTCAGGATGACCCCCAACGCAACCTTCGCCCACATAGGCATGTGTATGTTCGCCTGTACATTGCTCATATTGAACACAAAGGTACTAATATTTCTCTACCTCAGCAAATTTAGGGTAGTTTTTAACATTTAAGCCCATTCTCTCTGCAGAGGCATTACTTTTAGGGTATAAAAGCATTACTTTTATCGCTAAAAGCATTACATTTAGCGCTAAAAGCATAGCTTTTATCTTTGCCCTGTTTTCCCCTCCGTTCAGTAGGGTTACGTACCGCGTAACCCACTAAACTACAGTCCGTTGCAAGAAAAATCACTTTTCCTCTCAGAAAAGCCGTTTTTGCACACTTTCGCCCTTTTGTGCAGGGCAGTTTTTAACAAATCAGCTATGCAATCAGTATTGTGAAGTGGTACATGGCTAGAATCAAAAAAATCAAAAAAATCATTTTTTTCATTTTCTTGCTATACGTACGCGCATATATATATAATATATCTATTACCCCTTTAATATAAAAATTATAAATATAATTTTTATATTGTTTCCCCTCTTCCTTACTACAGTAGGCTACCTCAATTCCCGAAATTACAAAAATGACAAAAATGATAAAAATGACAAAAATGATTTTTGGGATACTGCCCAAGGCACCGTCGCAAAACGCGACACCCCTTGGGGGGTAGTTACTGCCGATACCCCTCAAAAAAAACTTTGTTTTTTCTTTGCATATTCCAAAGATTTTTTGTAATTTTGTAGTGTAATTAAGAATTCCCCCAGAACCCCCAAAATAACAACGCAGATTATGGTTAAGCACATCATTTTATGGACACTCAACCCAGAGTTGTCAGAGGTAGAGAAACAGCAAGTGAAGCAAGGCATAAAGGCAGGACTGGAAGGCTTGGTCGGCAAAGTGCCTGGTCTGATAGAGGCGAAAGTGAACATCGACGGACGACTGGCATCATCCAATGCCGATGTGATGCTCGACAGCACCCTCGTGAGCGAGGAAGCCCTCAAAGGCTATGCCACTCATCCCGAACATGTGAAAGTAGCCAACGAAAAAGTCCGTCCATACACCGTTCTGCGCTCCTGTCTGGACTACGAGATATAGGTCTATATTTCCCTCTCAAAATTTGGAGGAAAGGAAAAAAGTTTGTAAATTTGCAGCGGAAATTAGAACAAACTTTTATGACGCAGATTGTATTAAATATAGAAGACAATAGTCTCGTTCCAAGTCTCAAGCAGATTCTTGGAGCTATAAAGGGCGTGACAATAGATAAATTGGTAACAAAAGGCTCTGCTGTTGAAGCAGAAAAAAAGTTTATCTCAGATACAATCTCACTTGGTTATCGTCAGGCTCAAGAAGGAAGGTTTGCTGGAGAAGATCTCCCATCGCTCGATGATTTAGTAAATGAATTGAGACAGGAGGCAGAATAATTTATGGTAAGGTTTAATTATACCGAAGAATTCTATCGTCAACTTAAACGTCTGGCAAAACGATACCGTTCCTTGGCTGATGACATCGATACCCTGCAACATGAGCTTATGGAGAATCCAGATGCTGGGGTTTCTCTTGGTGGAGGAAAACGTAAAATACGTCTGGGCGTAAAGAGTAAGGGTGGCGGTAAGAGAGGAGGACTTCGAGTGATAACTCTTAATGTAGTCGTTGACATAACTGACACTTGCATCAATCTGCTGACCATCTATGATAAGAAAGAGATTTCGAATGTTTCTGAAAAATACATTGATGAAATAATACGTAACCTTTAATTGCGGATTGGAGTCACAATCCGTAAAATCTACTCAATGATAATACTTACCTTTGCAGAGAAGTTTAATGAAAAGATGATATTGATAAAAGAGGAATAAGACACTATGAGTAGATTTACCCAATCAGAAGAAGGACGTCGTGATGAGCTGATACGTCTCATCGAACATTCAGTTGAGAAACTTACCTTGCCTGAACTGGAGGCTTTGTATTATGATATGACCACAAAGTGTTATATCAACGATTAGTGTATAAACCTGTTATATATGTAAAGTTAGGGAATCTTTGCATGCCGAACAAATCTTTTTTGCTTTTTTTTGCATTTTTAGGAAAAAAGCATGAATTTTTGCCAGCAGAAATTATTTTGAGAAATGAGTGAGAGAAAGATTATAAAGAAAGGAAAAAAGTTTCTTTGTTGTCACAAAAAATTAGTAATTTTGCAGTGAAAAAAAAATCGACAAATTTCCTTTAATAAATAATGGAAAAGACACAGAGAAATTCGTTTATTGTATCTAAGGCGCTGAGGACATTCGTGATGGCGGCTGTGCTGACAGCGGCTGCATCGCAACTGGCGCATACGGCTGACTCCATGATAGTGGGTCATGTGGTGGGACAGGATGCCGTGTCGGCTATCAACCTGGTGTTGCCACTGGTGGAGGTGCTCAACTGCATGGGCTTCCTGATATGCTTTGGTGCCAATGCTATGTGTGCTCATGCCATAGAGCTGGCAAATTGAAAAATTCTGCAAAATAATTTTGAACTTGGGAATTTTTTTGTATCTTTGCAGAAACTTCCTATTGGAAGTGCGAAAAACGATAATAGACTGGTGGCTAAACTGAAGACGGCATACGTATGTGACAACTGTGGATTTGACTCAACCAAGTGGTTGGGCAAGTGCCCCAGTTGCGGACAGTGGAACACGTTTAAGGAGGTGAAGACTGCTTCTGGTTCCCCCTCAAAGGGAGAGAACTCGCATCCACTGTTGAGGGATGCTGGTGGAACATCTGCTGTCCGCCTGCAGGATATTCCACTGAAGGACTTGCCACGAATAGACATGCAGGATGCCGAACTCAACAGAGTGCTGGGTGGTGGACTGGTGCCTGGCAGCATAGTGTTGCTGGGTGGCGACCCTGGCATAGGCAAGAGCACACTGACCCTGCAAACCGTTATGGCACTGAAGGATAAGGAGGTGCTATACGTAAGCGGAGAGGAGAGTGCACACCAGCTGAAAATGAGGGCGGAAAGATTAAACGGGAACGTTAACGGGTTCCGCGAAGCGCCTGAGCACCAACTGGAGCGCAAGAACGAGGTTCTTGTGCTCTGCGAAACATCCTTGGAGAAGGTCTTTGACCAGATAAGGGAGATAGGACCAGACCTGGTGGTGGTGGACTCGATACAGACGATGGAGACAGAGATGGCAGAGTCGGCTCCTGGCAGCATTACCCAGATAAGGGAGTGTGCCAGTGCCTTGCTGAAATATGCCAAGACGAGCGGAGTGCCCGTAATACTGATAGGCCATATAAATAAGGAGGGCTCGATAGCTGGTCCTAAGATACTGGAGCACATAGTGGATGCCGTGATACAGTTTGAGGGCGACAGACAGGGCATATACCGCATTCTGCGCTCGATAAAGAACAGATTCGGCTCTACATCGGAACTGGGAATATACGAGATGCAACAGACAGGTCTGAGACCTGTGAACAACCCTTCGGAACTGTTGATGAGCGACGAGAGAGAGGGCATGAGCGGCATAGCCATCAGTGCGGCTGTGGAGGGTATGCGACCATTCCTGATAGAGACCCAGGCACTGGTGAGCACAGCAGCTTACGGCACACCACAGAGGAGTGCTACAGGTTTTGACCAGCGCCGACTGAACATGTTGCTTGCCGTGCTGGAGAAGAGGGTAGGCTTCAAACTGATACAGAAGGATGTCTTTATAAACATAGCTGGTGGCATAAAGGTGACAGACATGGCGATGGACCTGAGTGTGATAGCAGCAGTATTCTCAAGCAATGTGGATATGCCTATCGAGGTGGGCTTCTGTATGTGTGGCGAGGTAGGACTGAGTGGCGAGGTTCGCCCCGTGAGTCGCATAGAGCAACGCATAGCCGAGGCAGAGAAGTTAGGTTTTACTGACATCATAATACCTAAGCGCAACATGGGAGCGCTGAAGGGCAAGAAATTCACCATCAACCTGCACCCAGTGCAGAGAGTGGAGGAGGGACTGAAACTGCTGTTCGGATAGGACCGTTCAGTCTGTGAGTGTATCACACTCCGTTCAGTTTGTGAGTGTATCACACTCACCACAAAAACTAAAGTTCTTAAACAAATAAAACTATAAAATCATGGCAAAAATTACGAAAGAAGATGCTCTGCTCTATCATGAGAGCGGACGTCCAGGAAAGATTGAGGTGATGCCAACGAAGCCTTATCGCACACAGACAGACCTGTCGCTGGCTTACTCACCAGGTGTAGCATATCCTTGTCAGGAGATACAGGCAGATCCTGATTCAGTGTATAAATACACAGACAAGGGCAACCTCGTTGCCGTTATCTCAAACGGTACTGCTGTGCTGGGACTTGGCGATATAGGTGCTATGTCAGGCAAACCAGTGATGGAGGGTAAGGGACTGCTCTTCAAGATATATGGTGGCATCGATGTGTTCGATATAGAGGTAGCAGAGAAAGACCCAGAGAAATTCTGCGAGGCAGTAGAGAAGATAGCTCCTACATTTGGTGGCATAAACCTTGAGGATATCAAGGCACCAGAGTGCTTCTATATAGAGGAGAGACTGAAGAAGTCGCTCGACATACCAGTGATGCACGACGACCAGCACGGTACGGCAATCATATCAAGTGCAGGACTGCTGAATGCCCTTGAGGTGGCAGGCAAGAAGATAGAAGACGTGAAGATAGTAGTGTCAGGAGCTGGTGCTGCTGCCATCATGTGTACCAAGCTCTATGTGGCTCTGGGTGCAAAACTGGAGAACATACTGATGATAGACTCAAAGGGTGTGATAACAGCAGACCGCGAGAACCTGACAGAGCAGAAGCGCTACTTTGCTACCAAGCGTACTGATGTGCACACACTGGAAGAGGCTATGAAGGGTGCCGATGTGTTCCTGGGACTCTCTAAGGGCAATGTGCTCAGTCAGGACATGATACGCTCTATGGCTAAGAACCCAATAGTGTTCGCTTGTGCTAACCCAGTGCCAGAGATAAGCTATGAGGATGCTATGGCAGCTCGTCCTGACGTGCTGATGTCAACAGGTCGTTCAGACTATCCTAACCAGATAAATAATGTGATAGGTTTCCCTTACATCTTCCGTGGTGCTCTGGACGTGAACGCCAAGGCTATCAACGAGGAGATGAAGATAGCAGCTGTGCATGCCATAGCCGACCTCGCCAAGCAACCAGTGCCTGACGTGGTGAATAAGGTGTACAGCGTGAATAACCTCACGTTCGGTCCTGACTACTTCATACCAAAACCAGTTGACCCACGACTCATAACAGAGGTGAGTGCTGCTGTGGCTAAGGCTGCTATGGACTCAGGTGTGGCTCGTAAGCAGATAACAGACTGGGATGCCTATAAGAGGAAACTGAGACTGCAGATGGGTCAGGAGACCAGAGTGACACAGAACCTGTATGAGACAGCCCGTAAGCACCCACAGAGAGTGGTGTTTGCAGAAGGACTGCACACAACCATGATAAAGGCTGCTGTTCAGGCTAAGAACGAGGGACTATGCCACCCAATTCTGCTGGGTAACACAGAGATGATACAGAAGAAGGCTGAGAGTCTGGACCTGTCACTCGACGGCATAGAGATTATCAACCTGCGCCATGACGATGCCCACGAGACTCGCGAGCGCTATGCTAAGGTGCTGGCTGAGAAGAGAAAGCGTGAGGGCTACAACTTTGAGGAGGCAAACGATAAGATGTTTGACCGCAACTACTTCGGTATGATGATGGTGGAGACAGGCGATGCCGATGCTCTCATCACTGGTGTATATACCAAGTTCACCTCTACCTTGCAGGCTGCTCAGGATATCATAGGTATTCGTCCTCAGTACAAGCATTTTGCTACAATGCACATTCTGAACTCAAAGCGTGGCACATACTACATAGCCGACACACTGGTAAACCGCCATCCTGACAAGGAGGCTATCAAGGATATAGCACGACTGACGGCTGACACCATACGATTCTTCAATGACGAACCTCGTATAGCCATGATAAGCTACTCTAACTTTGGTGCAGACAAGGTGGGCAGCCCGAAGATGATTTCTGACGTGGTAAGGGAGATGCAGGAGGAGTATCCTGACCTGAAGATAGACGGCGAGATGAGTGTGGACCTCGCCCTCGACCATGAGCGCCGAGACGAGAAATACCCATTCCTGCGTCTGCATAACCAGGTGGTGAACTCAATGGTGTTCCCTAACCTCAGTTCGGCAAACTCTGCCTACAAGCTCATCAAGCAGTTCTCACAGGAGACGGAGGTGATAGGTCCGATACAGATGGGTCTGAACAAGCCTATCCACTTTACCGACTTCGACTCAGGAGTGCGTGATATAGTGAATATCACAGCCGTTGCCGTGATAGACGCTTATGTGGGCAAACTAAAGAAGAAATGATAATCTTAGCATCTAACTCTCCAAGGAGAAAAGAGCTGTTGCAGGGGTTGGGGCTTGACTTCAAAGTGCTCGTGATAAAGGGCATTGACGAGTCATACCCCAGTACCCTTGCTGCTAAAGACGTGGCAGAGTACATAGCCACCAAGAAGGCTGTGCCCTACAAGGTAGAGGGAACAGACGATGTGGTGATTACTGCTGACACGGTGGTGGTGTGTGATGGCGAGGTGATGGGCAAGCCCACAGATGCCCAGGATGCCTGCAGGATGCTACACAAACTGTCAGGCAAAACCCACCAGGTATATACTGGAGTATGCCTGAAAAACAAGACTGAAGAGAAATGTTTCAGTGTGTGTACCGATGTGACCTTCAAACAGCTCAGCGATGAAGAGATAAACCATTATGTGGAAACCTGCAAACCTATGGACAAGGCTGGTGCTTACGGCATTCAGGAATGGATAGGCTATGTGGGCATAACAGGCATAAAAGGCTCGTATTACAATGTGATGGGACTGCCTGTGCAGAGAATTTACGAAGAACTCAGGAAAAGGAATATTGGCTGAGAAAAAGAAATACTGGTATGTGGCACGTGCAAGGAGCGTGGGAGCGGAAGTTTGTGAAATGCTTAACAGACTGCCGTTTGAACACTTTGTGCCTATGATGCAGAAAAAGGTGAAGGTAGGTGGAAAAGAGGTGAAGCGCGATGCACCACTTGCCCTGAACTATGTATTCTTCAGAACAGACGATTTTATGAGTCTGCAGAGGATTGTGCGAGACCTCTCGCGTGTACATTTAATATATATGTCACCCATGCGCGATGCGAAGCCAAACAGTGAGCATGCAAAGTATAAACCCATGATAGCCAGCGACCATGAGATGGAGATGTTTATGAAGGCAGCATCGTTCTATGCTCAGGGAGCCCCTCTGTCAGTGCCTAATCGTGAGATGATGCAGAAGGGTGATACGGTGCGCATAATTGACGGACCGTTCAAGGGCGTTGAGGGAATACTGACGAGTCATCAGGGCAAAGATGGAGGCAAGGTGATAGTGAGCATCAGCAACCTCATCTCTATTTCGACCATAGACATAGCTCCTGAAAATATTCAGGTGATAAAATTTGCTCACGGCAATAAGCACATATATAAGAAGATGGACTCCTTCACGGTGAGGCTGAATAAGGCTATACAGAAACATGAAGCTGGCGAAGAACTGCCTGATGAGGAGAAGGAGGCCATAGAAACCTTCATAAGACGATTCAGCGGAGTGCAGACTGACACCATAAATACAGAGGCTAAACTCAATATGCTGATTATGCAGGGCTACCTTATGCTACAGATGAACAAGGAAGCAAAAAAGTATCGCCTCAAACTGCGTGGCGAGATTCTGCCCAAGGTGAAGTCTGAGAAGATGAAAGAGAAAATAAAGAAGGTGATTGCGTGGTAGAGAAGTAAAGAAGTCAGAGTCCGTTGACAGTGGCTGAAACAGAACCGTCAGCAAACATGACAGTGATATCGTCACCATCGTTGAGGCTCGTAGCATCCCTTACCACTTTGCCATTGTGAAGGGTCATGGAATAGCCACGTTTGAGTATGTTTATTGGGTTGAGCAAATTAGCACGATGCTCCAACAATTTCAATCTATTACATTCTATAATTATCTGACGCTCAGATAGATTTCGTAATTGAAGAAAATAATTCTTTAATTTATTTTCTTCTGATATTTTCCTTAGACTAAAGACATTCTTAGCTGACTGCTCCAACTGTTGCAGACGGAGTTTTTCTGTTTCCAATCGCTGTTGGACAGCAAGAGCCATACGTTTGGTGCAGGTGTCGATGCGTTCAGCAGTCTGTGCCAGATTGGCTATCAGGAATTCAGCAACAGCAGTTGGAGTCTTCACACTCACACAGGCCACGATATCGAGAATGCTCTTATCGCGTTCATGACCTATGCCCGTAATGATGGGCAGTGGGAAGTTGGCAACATTCTCAGCCAGGGCGAGGGTGTCAAAACCAGAAAGGTCGGTGGTGCTTCCTCCACCGCGGATGATGACTACACAATCGAAGGGGGCTGAGGTGTCAGATTCAGGGGCTGAGGAGTGGATTTTGTTCAAAGCCTGAATTATAGAACTCTCTACCTGTTCACCCTGCATGATGGCAGGAAATAGTTGGGTCTGGAACTGAAAACCATAGGGGTTGTCAGCCAGTTGGTTGCAGAAATCGCCATAGCCAGCCGCTGTAGCAGACGATATGACGGCTATACGCTGGCAGAAAGGCGAGATGGAGAGTTGCTTGTTGAGGTCTATCACCCCTTCTTCAGTGAGTATGCGGATAATCTCCTGACGACGGCGAGCCATATCGCCAAGGGTGAAGGTGGGGTCTATCTCGTCCACTATCCACGAGAATCCGAAAGCCTCGTGAAAGCTGGCATGCACCCTCATCAGCACCTTCATGCCTGAGGACAGGGGCGAACCAGTCACCTCGCAGAAATGTCTGCCAGCATTGAGCCAAGTGTTTTTCCAGCAGCAGGCACGAGCCTGGGCGGCTATCATGCCGTCGCCAGCCTTCTCAACCAGTTCCATGTAGCAATGACCACGATTCTCGCGTACACTCGCCAGTTCTGCCTGCACCCAGTAGGAATCAGGCATTTCGCTTTCGATAGTCTCTCTCACAATGCCGTTAAGCATCGAGAGTGTGAGGGGTTGTGTGTCGTCATATAAAATCATTACGTTTGCAAAGGTACGAATAAAAGTTGGAAGTTTTTTTATTTTTTTCTCAGAAAAGTGATATTTTATTTCCGAACTTATGGAATTTTTATTAACTTTGTAGGCGAATATACTCCTAAACAATGATTTTCAAAGGTGAGTAACAAACAAGCAACTTTAGAATTAGGCACGCGTCCAGTGGGCAGTCTGCTATTGCAGTATGCCATGCCAGCCATTGTGGCAATGGTGGCGTCGTCGCTGTATAATATGGTTGACAGCATCTTCATCGGACAGGGTGTTGGTCCGCTTGCCATATCTGGTCTGGCTGTGACCTTTCCCTTTATGAATCTTTCAGCCGCCTTTGGTGCCGCAATAGGTGTGGGAGCCAGCACATTCCTCAGTGTGAAGTTGGGACAGCGAGATTACGATATAGCTAATCGCATACTCGGTAACTGTGTCATGCTCAATATCATCGTGGGGGTGGTGTTTGGCGCGTTGTGTCTGCTGTTTCTCAATCCTATACTCAAGTTCTTCGGAGCCAGCGACCTCACTTTGCCTTATGCCAGGGAGTATATGCAGATTATCCTCGTGGGTAATGCTGTTACCCATCTTTATCTGGGTCTAAACGCATTGTTGCGCTCTGCCAGCAAACCGCGTGAGGCTATGTATATCACCATATTCACGGTGGTGCTGAATGCAGTGCTCGACCCACTGTTTATCTATGCCTTCAACATGGGAATACGGGGTGCTGCCTATGCCACCATACTATCGCAGATAGTGGCATTGTGCTGGCAATGGAAACTGTTCTCGAATAAGGCTGAACTGGTGCATCTGGAGTATGATAAAGTGCGTGTTGATATGCCTATCGTAAACAATATCATCAGTATAGGCATTTCTCCATTTATGATGAACGCTTGCGCCTGTCTGGTAGTGATATTCATCAACAATGCGTTGTATAACTACGGAGGAGATATGGCAATAGGAGCCTATGGCATCTCCAATCGTATAGCCTTTGTCTTTGTCATGGTGACGATGGGCGTTTGTCAGGGTATGCAGCCAATAGCAGGCTACAACTATGGAGCAGAGAATTATCACCGTATGTTAGAGGTGCTGAAGTTGGCAAGTATAGCAGGCACCTCGGTGTGTGCTGTGGGTTTCCTTATCGCTATGTTCCTGCCGTCTCAGTGTGCAAGAATGTTTACCTCCGACCCAACATTGATAGCTCATTCCGTGGTGGCTATGCGATATATCATGGCTCTGTTCATCATCATAGGAGCGCAGATGGTGATAACCAATTTCTTCCAGAGTATAGGCAAGGCGAAGGTAAGCATATTCCTCAGCATGTCTCGACAGCTTATATTCCTGGTGCCGTTAATAGCCATCCTGCCTCGCTTCATGGGGTTGGAGGGTGTGTGGTTGGCTATGCCGCTTAGTGATGGTATAGCAGCCATCATGGCTTATGTCATGATATATATGTATATCAAGAAACTGAAAGTATAAATATATCCCACCAATATATAAAAGGTATGGACAACCTCATTATAAGCGTAGGCAGACAACTGGGTAGCGGAGGGTGTGAGATAGCAAAGCTCCTTGCTCAGAGTTTCGACTGCAAATACTACGACACAGAACTAATCAATATGGCAGCAGAGCGTAGTGGCTTTGCGCCTAAGGTGTTTGAGAAGCAGGACGAGCGCCATGGTACTCTTAAGTCACTACTCAGTTCATTCTCGGGTCGTCTGGGGCGTTCAACCAGCAATTTCTATAACAATGCTCTCTCTCAGGAATCGCTCTTTCAGGTACAGAGCGAGGTGATATGGAAGGCGGCAAAGGAAGATAACTGTGTGTTTGTGGGCAGGTGTGCCGACTATATCCTGCGCACAAAGCCAGGACTCTTCAGTGTGTTCATAACAGCCGATGAGGACAAGCGCATCAGCGAGGTTGCCAAGCGCTATAATATGGACAACGATACGGCACTCAAGTTCATACGACAAAAAGAGGCAGGACGTGCCAGTTATTATAACTATTACACAAGTAAGAAGTGGGGAGCAGCCGAGAGTTACGACCTGTGCGTAAACAGTTCGCTGCTCGGCATAGAGCGCACAGCCGAACTTATAGAGCAAGTGATAAGGGAGGTTAGGGGAGCGCACAGAGCATCATAGTGTATAACACAAGACTTAACAAATTATAGATTTTATGAAGAAGATTCTTTTATTAGGCTCAGGCGAATTAGGTAAGGAGTTCGTTATAGCAGCTAAGCGTGCTGGTCAGTATGTTGTGGCATGCGACCGTTATGCAGGTGCTCCTGCTATGCAGGTGGCTGACGAATGTGAAGTGTTCTCAATGCTCGATGGCGATGCCCTGGCAGCAGTAGTAAACAAACATAAGCCCGACATCATAGTGCCAGAGGTGGAGGCAATCCGTACGGAGCGACTCTTTGAGTTTGAGAAGCAGGGCATTCAGGTGGTGCCATCAGCTCGTGCCGTCAACTACACCATGAACCGTCAGGCTATCCGCGACCTCGCTGCCAAGGAACTCGGATTGCGCACAGCCAAGTATTTCTATGCCAAGACCTATGAAGAGCTCGTTGCAGCCTCTAAGGAGATAGGATTCCCTTGTGTCATCAAGCCGCTGATGTCATCAAGCGGTCATGGACAGTCCACCGTCAAGAGTGCTGACGATCTGCGTAAAGCATTCGACGATGCTATGGCAGGAGCCCGTGGCGACGTTAAGGAGGTGATAATAGAGGAGTTCATTCACTTCACCTCTGAGTTCACTCTGCTCACCGTTACCCAGAAGAATGGTCCTACACTGTTCTGTCCGCCGATAGGTCATGTGCAGAAGGGTGGCGACTATCGCGAGTCATGGCAACCATACCAGATATCAGATGCCGACCTCAAGGCAGCCCAGCAGATGGCCGACAAGGTGACCGCTTCACTCACAGGCTATGGTATATGGGGTGTAGAGTTCTTCCTCACCGACACTGGCGTGGTGTTCTCCGAACTCTCTCCACGTCCGCATGACACAGGCATGGTGACCCTTGGTCATACCACCAACCTCTCTGAGTTTGAGCTCCATTTCCGTGCCGTTATGGGACTGCCTATCCACGATATCCGTCTGGAGCATGCTGGCGTTTCAGCTGTGGTGCTTGCCGATAAGGACTACAATAAGGGCGACATCATACCATACAACTTTGTTGATGCCCTGAAGGAAGAGTGCACTCGCGTACGCATATTCGGCAAACCAGATGCCCACTTCGGTCGTCGCATGGGTGTGGTGCTCTGCTATGGCGATACCGATGCTGATACCACCCAGCTTCGTGATAAGGCAAAGCGCCTTGCAAAGACTGTGCTCGGCACAGAGCCATATATGGAAAAGTAAAAGAGCAAAAATGGTTCTTGAAACGATAGCCGTTTTTCATTCCCCTTTAACCAGTAAGTTCGGCACACCCCGTCAGTCAGGCGTGGTGTCCGAACTTCTTGGTAAGATAGTGTTGGAGCCTCCTTACCGTTCAGCCGATGCCATAAGGGGTATGGAAGGTTTCGACTATCTGTGGCTGATATGGGGATTCTCAGCCAACAGGAAACAAGCCGACAGCCTCACTGTTCGTCCTCCACGATTAGGAGGAAACGATAGAGTAGGGGTCTTTGCTTCGCGCAGTCCTTACAGACCTAATGCTATGGGACTGTCCTCAGTCAAACTCCATCATATAGACTACGACTGCGATGATGCACCAGTGATATATGTAGCAGGTGCAGACCTTATAGAGGGCACCCCGATATTCGACATCAAACCCTATGTAGCCTATACTGATGCCCATTCTCAGGCAAAAAGCGGTTTTACCGATACTACAGAGTGGCAACCCCTTGAGGTGGTTTTCTCACGCGAGGCACAGCAGTTGCTCAATGCTAAGGAATATCAGTCGCTCAAGGCTCAGCAACCTATTATCAGTCAGCTGCTTATGCAAGACCCTCGACCTCATTATCATGCCGATGCCACGCGAGTTTACGGCATGGAATATGCAGGTTTCGACATCCGTTTTACCGTTGCAGAGAGAGTGTTGACGGTGGTTGACATAAAAAAGAAATAATCGAATCCTTGCACAATCAAAAAGAAAATACTACCTTTGCATAGGTTTTCGTCATTGCACGATGATATTGGAGAGGTGCTCGAGTGGCTGAAGAGGCACGCCTGGAAAGCGTGTAACCGTCAAAAGCGGTTCGCAGGTTCGAATCCTGTTCTCTCCGCTGAATATCCATAGTGCAGAGGCACATTAATAGGAAAGCAGATATTAACCGAAACAAATTAAATCTATTATAAAGTATGGAACAAAATGTTGACAAAGGTAGCAAGAGCTATCTGTTTTCGATTGTAATGGTTGCCGTATTAGGTGGCTTGTTGTTTGGCTATGATACGGCTGTTATCTCTGGTGCAGAGAAGGGTTTGCAGGCATTCTTTATGGGTGCTGAAGACTATACCCATTCTGACCTTTATCACGGTTTAACGTCGTCGAGTGCGCTTATAGGATGTATTATAGGCTCGGCTATCTCTGGACTCTTTGCTTCAAACTTGGGTCGTAAGCGTACACTCATGATAGCTGGTGTGCTGTTCTTTATTTCAGCTTATGGCAGCATGGAGCCTGAAACACTTCTTTTTGAACGTGGTGTTCCAAGCTACGACCTTCTGTTGGTGTTTAATGTGTATCGTGTGATAGGTGGCATAGGTGTAGGACTGGCTTCAGCCGTGTGTCCTATGTATATCGGTGAGATATCACCTTATAAAATACGTGGTATGCTTGTAAGCTGGAACCAGTTTGCCATAATCTTCGGTCAGTTGGTGGTGTATTTTGTCAACTTTATGATATTAGGCGATCACGAGATGCCCGAGATTGTGAGCATAGGACAGGGAGTGAATGCTGTATTGCCACATAGCGACCAATGGACAATAACCACAGGCTGGCGTTATATGTTTGGCTCAGAGATGATTCCTGCAGCTCTGTTCACTATACTGATATGTTTTGTTCCTGAAAGTCCTCGTTACCTCGTTTCTGTAGGAAAATTTGACGACGCCCAGCATGTGCTCTCTCGTATCAACGGCATGCGCCAGGCACACGTCATTCTTGAGGAGATCAAGGAGACTATGCACACCAAGACGGAGAAGCTTTTCACCTATGGTTGGATGTGTATCTTTGTGGGTATCATGCTCTCTGTATTCCAGCAGGCAGTAGGAATTAACGCTGTGTTGTATTATGCTCCACGTATATATGACGCTATGGGCTTCGATAATGAGATGACCGTTACCATCTTTACTGGTATAGTGAACATCATATTCACACTCGTTGCAATATTCACGGTGGAGAGACTGGGTCGCCGTCCGCTGCTCATAGTAGGTTCTATCGGTATGGCGGTAGGTGCCTTTGGCGTGGCTGTGTCATTCGGTCAGCCAGGTATGGAGGAGGTCTGCATGGCAAATCTTCTGATATATTCAGCATGCTTCATGTTCTCTTGGGGACCAATATGCTGGGTACTCATAGCAGAGGTGTTCCCTAACACTATCCGTGGTGCTGCTGTTGCCATAGCCGTTGCATTCCAATGGGTATTCAACTTTATAGTAAGTTCAAGCTTCGTGCCCATGTTTAATCTGCACTTGACTGAGGGTGACCATTTCGGACACTGGTTCACCTACGGATTGTATGGCATTATCTGTATCCTTGCTGCCGTATTCGTATGGAAGCTCGTTCCTGAGACTAAGGGCAAGACCCTTGAGGATATGACTGCTCTGTGGCTGCATCACCTGATGGGTGATTATCCAGAGATGGTAGGTGCTGTATTCGTTCCTGCCGAGCAGACTCCTGCTGAAACACCATTCATGAAACTTGACGACGTGATGGCTGCCATAGCAGAGAAATATCCAAAAGCGCAGAATACTCACGATGAGCTGATGGCTTTGGGTAGAGTGCTGAAATCTAAGAATTACGAGCACAAGACATCAGAAGACGGCTCATTCTATAAGATAGCCCTGAAAAAATCATAGGCGGATTTGTATATGTCAAAATAAAATGCTACCTTTGTGCTTCTCAAAAAAAAAGAAAGTAACATGGCAGATAATAATATGAAATATGAAGACGCGATGAAGCGTCTGGAAGAACTCGTTCAGCAGATGGAGAGCGGCGATGTGAGCATCGACTCGCTCACCCAGAAGCTGAAGGAGGCAAAACAACTCATACAACTCTGTAAGGACAAACTGACCAAGACAGAGGAGGAAATAAAGAAGGTACAAGGTGACTAAGTACAAGGTACAAGGTGACTTCAAATCAGATAATCAAATGACATTATATCCAAAGATAATAGTTGATGCGCTTAGTAGCGTGATATATGCAGGCACCAAACGAAACCTGGTGGAGAGCGAGATGCTTGCCGACCAGCCTGTAGTTAAAAGACAATGTGATGGTGCAGGATGGATGGTAGAGGTGGTGCTGAAGTTTCCGAGAGAGACAGACCCATTCCTGAAATCAACATTGAAGGCAGCCGAGGCAGCTATAAGGTATCACGTAAAACAGGCATTCCCTAATGATACAGACAGCGTAGAGGTCAACATAAAGACGGAGTTTAAGTCTGCACCACGTCCTGAGGATGACAAACTGTTGCCTGATGTGAAAAACATCATAGCAGTAAGTTCGGGCAAGGGTGGAGTAGGTAAGAGTACCATTAGTGCCAACCTCGCCATATCACTTGCCCGTTTGGGTTATAGTGTAGGACTGCTTGACACTGATATCTTCGGTCCGTCAGTGCCTAAGATGTTCCAACTGGAGGAGGCTCGCCCCTATGCTATAGAGAAAGACGGCAGGCAGCTTATAATGCCCGTAGAGCAATATGGCGTGAAACTCCTCTCGATAGGATTCTTTGTGAACAAAGACACTGCTACACTGTGGCGTGGCGGTATGGCATGCAGCGCACTGAAGCAGCTCATAGCCGACGCCGACTGGGGCGAACTGGACTACCTGATTCTTGATACTCCTCCTGGCACATCCGACATACACCTGTCACTGTTGCAGACACTCGCCATAACGGGTGCTGTGATAGTGAGCACCCCACAGCAGGTGGCACTTGCTGATGCCAGAAAGGGTATTGATATGTACACCAACGATAAGGTGAATGTGCCTATATTGGGACTGGTGGAGAATATGGCATGGTTTACTCCTGAGAAGCATCCTGATGAGAAATACTATATCTTTGGCAAAGAGGGATGTAAGCAACTGGCAGAGGAGATGAACGTGCCATTGCTGGCACAGATTCCTGTAGTGCAGGATATATGTGAGAATGGTGACAATGGAACACCAGCAGCCCTGAATGTGGCATCGCCGACAGGTCAGGCATTTATCGCTCTGGCACAGTCGATAGTGACTGTGACCAATCGTAGAAATGCCGAACGAGAGAAAACGAAACGAGTAACAGTTCATTAAAGTTATGAAACACTGCTTCTACATATTCTCCCTATTCTTTGTTCTTCATTCTTCGCTCTTCATCCAACAGGCGGAGGCTCAGTCGTTTACCTCACTATGGAAGCAAGTGAAGACAGCAGAGGATAAGGACCAGCCGAAGAGTGCCCTTGCGGCTATTGAAAAGATAGAGCGCAAGGCTGAGAAAGGTCAGGATTATGGCAATCTGCTTGCAGCACTTATGAAAGAAATGGTGTTGCAGAGAGAGATTTCTCCTGATTCGTTAAAGGCAGCACAGGCTCGACTGAAAACACGCCAAATGAAATGGCGCGAGAATGGTCATGGCGTAGAGGCAGCGTTGGCAGACTTGTGTTATGTGCGTTATGCCAATGTGAGTTGGAAAAATGATGACAAACAGAATGAACAATGGATAGATTCCCTATTGTCGTCACCAGACTCTGCGCTATATAGGAACGCAGGAAAGGCGCATGAGTATCTGCCCCTGATAGTGAAGGGAGAGGACAGCAGGTATTTCAACAACGACCTGCTAAGCCTTATAATCCTGACAGATGACAAAGGGAAAAAGACCACAGACCTGTTGGAGAAATACTATGGTAAAGACAACAAGGTGGTTAAGTGGCGCAGATTGGGTGATGCCATAGCCAACGAAAAAGATGCAGGTAAGGCTGTGGCTATGATAGATAAGGCTCTCGTGGAATGGAAAGACTGGAAGGAAATCAATTTCATAAGAAATATAAGGAATGAACTGACTAAGCCTTCTTTTGATGCCACGATAGCCAAACAGGTGGTGTCAACACAGGATGATGTGAAACTGATCTTGAAACATGTCAGAAACATAGGTCAGCTGAATGTGACCCTTGTAAATGGTAGTGGTGATAAAAAGAAATATACCCATACCTTTAATCTGAAGAACGAGTGGGAAGAGAAAGAAAGTGATACGCTGACCATAGGCAGGTTGCCGTTAGGAAAGTGGACAGTCAGCATAGCTGATGAAAAGGGAGAGATAAAGAGAACGACAGACACACTATATGTTACCAACCTGAAGGTAATAGAAATGGCTCTGCCTGATGACAAGGTGAGAGTTGTGGTTGTTGATGCAAAGACAGGAGCACCTGTTGATGGTGCCACTGTGCACTATACAAAGAGATTAAGGGGCACGAAAGAACAGAAAGAACAAGTGGGTATTACAGACGGTAATGGTGAACTTGTCATTAAGAAGAAAGATGCCAATATCTATGGAAACGACTATTATACCTATGCCACTAAGGGTAGTGATACGGCTATGCCTGCAACGGCAGTATGGACAAGCTATCGTTCGGGGAAGGCACAGAAGGTGCAGAACCACATCAACTTGTATGCTGACAGGGCGATATATCGCAGGGGACAGACAGTGCATGTCAGTGTATTGTGCCATACGGTAATGGACGGCAAGGAAACGATGGTATCACCACGAGAAAAGGTAACTCTGATATTGCGGGATAGAAAAAACAAAGCAATGGAGGAGAAGACCGTAGTAACAGATGATTATGGAACTGCGACAGCCGACTTCAAGATACCAGAAGAGGGTGAGAACGGCTATTATAGTGTAGCAGGTAAGGGGAGTGTGACAAGTAGTGTCAGCTTTAGAGTAGAGGATTACAAGCGTCCAAACTTTGAGGTGAAACTGACTATAGACGAAAACGAAAAACTTAGTACTGAAAAAACAAATAAAGACACCATAATAGTAAAGGGTGAGGTAAAGACCTACAGCGGTGTGCCAGTGGCAAATGCCAAGGTCGTTTCTGAGGTGAAGAGAACCCAATACTTCAGGTATGGTGGTACGATATTACTTAATGATACCCTCTACACTGATGCTGATGGAATGTTCTATGCCCATATGCCGATGACATTGCCAGAGGATGTTGACAAGAAATGGTATTACTGCTATCACTATACTCTAAAGGCTGATGTGACAGACGATACAGGCGAATCTCACTCAGAGAGTATAACAAAGAAGAGAGAGAATGACAAGCCTCAGAAGCCTGAAACACCAAAAGCACCAGAAGCCGTTTCAGCTTCAGCAAAGAATTTTAGTGAGAATAACGAACCCGTAAAGATTACGCTGAGGAATGTGGGTGCTGACAAAGCATCAAAGGTTTTTGCATATTACACATTATGTGCAAGTGACAGCGTAATGGAGAAAGGAAAGATAGAGTTTAATGATTCCACCACATACACCTTATTATATAAAGAGGAGTATGGTGATGGAGTGACATTCTCTGTAGCATGGGTTAAGGACGGAGAGATGGTGAATGATAATGTCCAGGTTAAGAAATATCTGCCATCAAAGACACTCACTATGGAGTGGGGCACATTCCGCAATAAGCTATACCCAGGTCAGACGGAGACATGGACTCTGAAGATAAAGAACCCTGACGGCACGCCAAGCAAGGCACAGGTGATGGCTGTGATGTATGACAAGAGTCTGGATGCATTGAAGGGCAATAATTGGATTCTTGGTGACTATCGTTCGCTGTATCTCCCAACAATGGGATGGAACACTGGACATATTGGTTCAACATATTTCTACGGACATAAAGAATTCAAGCTGTTTAAGGAGGAAAAACTTGCCTTCAACTACATAGATGAAGACTACATCAGAGTAAGAAGATATTATGCATTAGGTGTGTCAGGAAAATCCAGAGGTCTGTATGAGGTGAACCAAAAGGTCTTTGACTGTGTAGAATCAGCACCTATGATGGCGATGGCAAAAACAAACAGCAGGGCTTTAGGTTCATATGACGTTACTAACGATGAGGCCGTGACAGTAGGCTATGCAGGCAATAGTGCTGAGGCTGATGTGCCTATGCGTTCCAACTTTGGCGAGACGGCATTCTTCCTGCCACAGGTGCTGACAGATAAGAGTGGTGAGGCAACCCTGAAATTCACTATGCCAGAGAGTGTTACCACATGGCGCTTTATGGCACTTGCTCATGATAAGGAGATGCGATATGCACTCATGGATACCACAGCCCTGACACAGAAGAAGGTGATGGTGCAGGCTAAGATGCCACGATTCTTGAGAGTGGGTGATAAGGCAACGATAAGTGCCAGCATAGCCAATCTGATGGAGAAAGCACAAAAGGTGACAGTGAACTTCATAGTGAAGGATGCCAAGACAGAGAAGGTGATTAGCCGAGAGAGCAAGACGGTGATGACAGAGGCTGGCAGAACACAGGGAGTGACCTTTGCCTATGACGTGGAGAAAGAAGGCGACCTGTTATGTAGTTTCTCAGCTCAGGTGCCAGGATTCTCTGACGGCGAACAGCATCTGTTGCCTGTACTGACAGAAAAGGAGATTCAGGCAGACACCACGGCAATAGTGGTAAACCCACGAAAGATGCTGATGGAGGCATTACCAGAACTGCAGGTGCCAAAGAGCACAAATGCCATAACCTTGGTACAGGCAATATATGCCAATGTGGTATCTGCACACCTCAACGACACTATAGTATCGCCAGCAAACGACAACGTATTGGCACAGCTTATAAATCTGCAACATGCCGACGGAGGTTTTGCATGGTATAATGGTATGCAGAGCAACAGATACATCACCATCGAAGTGCTCAAGACCCTTGCCCGACTCAACCTTATGTGTGGCAAGCAGACTAATACTGAGTTCATGATGGAGAAGGCATTTAAGTTTGCTGAGAAAGAGATGGAAAAAGAGATGCACGAGATGAAGAAATATAATGTAAAGTATCTCTCATCAACGGCATTAGACTGGCTCTACACCCTTGCCATAAGCGGAAAGGATGGAGGTGCTGCTGAGAGTTTCTTCCGCAAGATGATATACGAAGAGACTAAGTTTGATGATATGCAGACCAAGGCTGTGTCAGCTATAACCCTTAATGAAAACGGCAAGAAAAAGAAAGCCTCAGAATTTGTGGAGTCTATAAAGCAGCATACAGTGTATCGTGCTGATATGGGCAGATATTTTGACTCATACAGGGCTTCATATTCATGGTGCAGCTATCGCATTCCAACCCAGACGATGTGTATCGAGGCGATGCAGAATGTGACACCAGAAGACGAAAAGACAATAGGCGAGATGCAGAGGTGGATAGTATCGTCAAAGCGAACCCAGAAGTGGGACAACCCAATAAATACTGTCAATGCGCTCTATGCCCTGCATGATGTAAAGGATACCACGATGCTCGCCACTTACACTGTAAGACCAGAGGATATTCAGGGAGCCCTGAGCATAAGCAGAGAACTGAAGACAGAGAAGCTCAAGGTGGGCGAGAAGGTGAAGGTGAAACTCACCATTGTGGCAGACAGGGATTATGACTTTGTTACTGTTACGGATAATCGTCCAGCCTGTCTCGAACCAGTCAACCAACTTTCAGGTTATCGTTGGGGTGCATACAGAGGTTATTATGCAGAGATGCGAGACACCAAGTCGATATACCACTTCGACCAGTTGGCTAAGGGTAAGTACGAGATAGAAACAGAATACTACGTCAGCAGGATAGGCGAATATCAGTCAGGCAAGGCAACCATAGTTTGCGAATATGCCCCAGAATTCCGTGGAAGTGCTGAGGCTATGAAGCTGAATGTAAAATAATCCCAGACCCCGTTAACCATTTGAACTTTTGAATAACTGTATATGATAAATAGATTTCTGACAGCCATAACATCCTTGATTCTTTCCTCTTCTATGTTCCCTCTATGTGTGGGAGCCCAGGACCTTACCCCTGAAAGTCGAGAGATGGATTGTGGTGAAATGCTTTTCAACAAACCAGCCACATACACTTTGGAACTGAAGAATACCACTGGCAAAGCGGTTGAGATAAAAGATATTGATACAGGGTGTGGTTGCACAACAGCAAACTTCACCAAGGGCAGACTGATGCCTAACGCTAAGGCTCAGGTGTCTTTGACCTTTGATGCTAAGCAACTGGGTCATTTCTCGCGTGTCGTGAGAGTGTTTACAGAACCTAACAGAGGTGGCACACCAACAGAGATTGTAGTTAGTGGTGTGGTGGTTACTAAGATAGAGAATTACTCAGGAGAATACCCTTGTCGCATGGGTTCTCTGCTTGCTGATAAGGATAATGTGGAGTATGATGATGTTAACAAGGGACAGAAACTGACTCAGGAGATTCACATAATGAATCCTTCCTCTCAGAATGCTACACCAGTGGTTCTACGACTCCCGTCATATCTTACAGCAGAGGTTACTCCAAAGGTGTTAGGTCCAAGACAGAAGGGCACTGTCAAACTCACCCTGCACTCAAACAAACTGCTTAGCTACGGACTAAACCAGACCACCGTTTATTTAGGTAAGAACAGAAGTGACAAGGTGAGTCCTGAAAAGGTAATCACCGTATCAGCCATATTATTGCCTCCAGCCATTGCCAAGGATGATGTGAAGCGGGCAGTCGCTCCTCGTCTTGAGATGTCAAGGAAATATATCGATATGACTCCGCTTGCCAGCAAGTCGAAATATAAGGATGAGGTGACATTGAGCAACAATGGTCGCACAGCTCTCGAAATACAGTCTTTGCAGCTATTCACCACAGGCATAAACGTGTCACTCGATAAAAAGAAAATAGAACCAGGTGAGACGGCAAAGCTGACCGTGACATGTAAGGCAAAGGACCTGAAGAAACTTCGTATGCGTCCACGAATCCTCATGATTACCAATGATCCAAACCATCAGAAGGTAGTGTTGGAGATTAAAAGATAAACAAGGAAAATCCTAAACTATAATATGGAACATCCAGAAAACAGCTCTGAATATCAAGGCTTACAGGTCAATCAAGGCATAGTAAAGCCAAGCAGCATAAATCCATATCTTGATCGTCATCGTTTCAAACGTAAAGAACACTCAGTCGATGATATAGTCAGTGGCATACTAAAGGGTGATGTCACTATGCTATCACAGGCTATCACGCTGGTGGAGAGTATGATACCAGATCATCAGACGAAGGCTCAGGAAGTGATAGAGAAATGCTTGCCTTATGCATGTAATTCTGTAAGAATAGGTATTAGTGGAGTACCTGGAGCAGGTAAGTCAACATCTATTGACCAGTTTGGACTTCATGTATTGGATAACTACGGAGGAAAACTTGCCGTGTTGGCTATCGACCCTTCTTCTGAGCGCTCTAAGGGAAGCATCCTGGGCGATAAGACCCGTATGGAGAAACTGGCTGTTCATCCTAACGCTTTCATTCGTCCCAGTCCCTCAGCTGGCAGTCTGGGTGGTGTGGCTCGTAAGACTCGTGAAACCATCATACTCTGCGAAGCAGCTGGCTTCGACAAGATATTCGTTGAGACCGTCGGAGTGGGACAGAGCGAGACAGCCTGTCATTCTATGGTCGATTTCTTCATGCTGTTGCAGGTGGCTGGCACAGGTGATGAGCTGCAAGGCATAAAGCGAGGCATAATGGAGATAAGCGATGCCATACTGATAAACAAGTGTGATGGCGACAATGTGAAGCGTTGCGAGATGGCTGCTCAGGGCTTTCGTAATGCACTTCATTTCTTCCCTCTGCCTGAGAGCGGATGGCAACGTAAGGTGTTGACCTACTCAGGTTTTTACGGCTATGGCATAAAAGATGTGTGGGAGATGGTGTATGAGTATTTCGACTTTGTGAAGAAGAACGGATACTTTGAGAAACGTCGTCATGAGCAGAACAAATACTGGATGTATGAAACGATAGACAACACCCTTCGCAACAGTTTCTACAACAATCCAGTTGTCAAGGATGCGATGAAGGGAATGGAAGAGAGTGTGCAGAATGGTGAAAAGACCAGTTTCGTAGCAGCTCATAACCTCATGGATTTGTATTACAATTACCTGAGCGAAAAGTATGGAGGATAGAAAAGGTGATAGTAGAGATAGATAACGGTTCTGGTTTCTGCTTTGGTGTTACCACAGCCATAAAGAAAGCAGAAGAAACACTTGCCAATGGCGAGAAGCTATACTGCCTGGGTGATATAGTTCATAATGGTATGGAGTGTGAGCGCTTGCGTGGTATGGGTTTGATAACCATCGACCACGATGAGTTTGCCCAGCTTCATGATGCCACAGTCCTGCTTCGTGCTCATGGCGAACCCCCAACCACTTACGAACTGGCACAGAAGAATAACATCACGATAATTGATGCCACTTGTCCTGTGGTGCTTGCCTTACAAAAGCGTATCAAGAAGAAATTCTCCACCATAGATGATAATTCTCGCACCACTGATATTGTAATATTTGGCAAGAACGGTCATGCTGAGGTGCTTGGTCTGGTGGGACAGACTAATGGCAAGGCAATAGTCATAGAACATGCTGATGATGCTAAGAAACTTGATTTCTCACATAACATCTATCTCTATTCTCAGACTACGAAATCACTTGATGAGTTTCATCAGATAATAGAATACTGTCAGCAGCATATAGAGGAAGGAGCTATATTCCAAAGCTTCGATACCATCTGTCGTCAGGTGGCAAACCGTATGCCAAACATCTGTTCTTTTGCTATCAGGCATGACCTCATTCTCTTTGTCTGTGGACGCAAGAGCAGTAACGGCAAGGTGCTCTATAAAGCCTGCAAGGAAAAGAACCCTCGCAGCTACCTCATTGCAGGACCTGACGAGATACAGCCTGAATGGTTTGAGGGCATGAATAGTGTGGGAATATGTGGTGCCACTTCCACCCCCACATGGCTGATGGAGAAGTGTAAGGAAAAAGTAGAGAAAATAAAATAAAAACCAAGAAAGATATGAAAAAGATTACAATAGCAATAGACGGTCATTCATCATGTGGCAAGAGCACTATGGCGAAAGACCTGGCTAAGGAACTGGGTTATATATATGTGGATACAGGTGCTATGTACAGGGCAGTTACGCTTTATGCTATGCGCCATAATCTTTTTGATGCCTCAGGCGAGGTGATGACTGACAAGCTGAAGGCTGAGATGCCTGATATCCATATCAGTTTCAAGTTTAATGCTGAGGCAGGCAGACCAGACACCTACCTTAATGGTGAACTGGTGGAGAAAGTTATCCGTTCTATCGAGGTGTCTAATCATGTCAGCAAGATTGCAGCCATTCCTTTCGTTCGCGAGGCTATGGTTGACCAGCAGCGTGAGATGGGTAAGGAGAAGGGCATTGTGATGGATGGCAGGGATATAGGTACTACTGTCTTTCCTGATGCTGAGCTCAAGGTGTTTGTTACAGCCTCTGCTGAGGTTCGTGCCCAGCGTCGTTATGACGAACTGAAGGCTAAGGGTATGCCTGCTGATTATGATGAGATACTCAAGAATGTTCAGGAGCGAGACTATATCGACTCTCATCGCGAGGTTTCGCCTTTGCGCAAGGCTGATGATGCCCTCTTGCTTGACAATTCTAATATGACTATTCCTGAGCAGAAGCAGTGGTTGCTTGATCAGTTCACAGTTCACAGTTCATAGTTCACAGTTATGATTGTTTGTATTGCTGAGAAACCCAGTGTGGCTCGTGAGATAGCCAATGTGCTTGGTGCCAGGAGTTCTCGTGACGGATACATCGAGGGCAATGGCTACCAGGTCACTTGGACCTATGGTCATCTGTGCACTCTCAAGGAACCTAACGACTATCAGGATATGTGGAAACACTGGTCGCTGGGCTCTCTGCCTATGATTCCTTCACGCTTTGGCATCAAACTCATAGAGCAAGACCATATCAAGAAACAGTTTGCTATTGTCGAGAAACTCTTTAAGGAGGCTGACGAGATAGTAAACTGTGGTGATGCTGGTCAGGAGGGTGAACTCATTCAGCGATGGGTTATGCAGAAGGCAGGTGTCAAGTGTCCTGTCAAGCGTTTGTGGATTTCCTCTCTTACTGAAGAGGCTATTCGTGAGGGCTTCTCTTCCCTTAAAGAGCAGAAAGAATACGAGCCACTCTATCTGGCTGGTCTCTCTCGTGCCATAGGCGACTGGCTTCTTGGCATGAATGCCACTCGTCTCTATACCATCAAGTATGGTGACAACAGTCGCACTCGCAAGGGTGGGGCAGGTGTGCTCTCTATTGGCAGGGTGCAGACTCCAACTCTCGCCATTATCGTAAATCGTCAGAAGGAGATAGACAACTTCAAGCCAGAGCCTTACTGGGTGCTCTCCACCATTTATCGTGATACTCTCTTCACAGCTTCTAAGGGTAAGTTTACCTCTAAGGATGAGGGTGAAGAGGCTTTCAAGACGATACAGGATAAGGAGTTTGAGATAACGAGTGTGACCAAGAAGTCTGGCACAGAGAAACCTCCCCAGCTCTTTGACCTCACCACTCTTCAGGTGGAGTGCAACAAGAAGTTCTCCTACACTGCTGAGACCACTCTCTCGCTCATCCAGAGTCTGTATGAGAAGAAGGTTACTACCTATCCACGAGTTGATACCCAGTACCTTACTGACGACATATATAAGAAATGTCCTCAGACGCTTAATGGTGTCTATCAGGTAAAGTTTAATGGTGTGGCTCCCTATGCCGACCTCATTCGTGCCATAGGTGGCAAACCCCTGAAGAAGAGCAAGAAGGTGTTTGACAATTCTAAGGTTACTGACCACCATGCTATCATCCCTACAGGAGTGGTGCCAGCTGGTCTTAGTGATATGGAGCGTAATGTCTATGATCTGGTGGCTCGCCGTTTTATAGCTGTCTTCTATCCTGATTGCAAATTCTCCACCACCACTGTTGAGGGTAAGGTGGATGATGTGGCTTTCAAGACCTCAGGTAAGGAAATTCTGGAAGAAGGATATAGAGTTTGTATGGCAGACTCACCCCTAACCCCTCTCTTGGAGAGAGGGGAACAATCACCAGAAGACAACCCAGAAGAAGCAAATGACACCCCTCTCTCCAAGAGAGGGGCAGGTGGTGAGTCTTTACTTCCCACCTTCGTAAAGGGTGAGAAGGGACCTCATCAGCCAACCCTTACAGAAAAGCAGACCACCCCTCCACCTTATTATACTGAGGCAACCCTGCTCAGGGCTATGGAGACAGCAGGCAAGTTTGTGGATAATGAGGAACTCCGTGCTGCTATGAAGGAGAATGGCATAGGCAGACCTTCCTCGCGCGCGAACATTATAGAAACATTATTCAAGCGTCACTATATTCGCAGAGAACGCAAGCGAGTGGTTGCCACACCTACTGGCATAGAACTCATCGACCTCATACACGAGGAACTGCTCAAGTCGCCTGAGCTCACTGGTCTGTGGGAGAAGAAGCTTCGCGATATAGAGCACCAGAAGTATGATGCTGCCACGTTTATCAACGAGCTGAAGCAGCAGATAACTGATATAGTCAATCAGGTGCTGGCTGATAATTCTAATCGCAAACTCACCATCACTGATAAGTAGTAAAACGCTATAGAATACGCACTTAACTATCAGACCTTAAAGAGGACAGAGTTTTTTTAGCTCTGTCCTCTTTTGTTTTTGTATATTTCTTGTATAAATTTATAGTTTTTTGCGCCCCAAATGTGAATGAAGGTTAAAATTAACAGAAAAACAGTGGGATTTATCAAAAATATCTTAATTTATTTGGCAGAATAAAGAAAAAGTTCATAAATTTGCATCAGCAAAGCAAAAATATAAATCAGCAAAAACATTTGAAAGAGATATAAAAAGGGAAACCCGAAAACCTTTAATCGAGTAGGGACTATAAAAACATTGAAATTATGAAAAAGATTTTTGTAATGGCAGTTATGGCTGCTGCAACTTTGACAGCAAACGCTCAGTGGTGGGCAGGTGGTTCTTTCGGACTCGACTTCAGCAACACCAACAAGGCTCGTGGTGATCAGAACACTACATCTTTCGAAATTGCTCCTGAAGTAGGTTACAACCTCTCTGATAAGTGGGCAGTTGCAATGTCTGTTGGTTTCGGTACTTCTAACAACTCTAATGTTGCAGGAAGCTGGAGAGACGGTAACGATGCTATCTATTCTCCTCAGTCAATCGACGGAACAAAGTTAGAAGAGTCAAGCAACTACTTCATGATTAATCCTTATGCTCGTTACACATTCTACAAGACTGCACCTGTTTCATTCTTCGTTGATGGTGGTATAGGTTTCAAGTTCTTCAACCATGAGGGTGGTAACCAGATGTCAGTAGGCGTTCGTCCAGGTATCAGCTTTGCTGCTACAAAGAAGCTCTCTCTCGTTGCTTCAACAGGTTACCTCGGCTACCTGAAGAACAGTGAGAAGGCTGGTGACGGTTCTAAGTTCCTCATCGGAATGTTCAACAGCATCAACTTCGCTGCATACTACAACTTCTAAAGAAAGTTTAGGATTTATCTAAAAGCATAGATTATTAGGGCTCGGACTTAGGTTCGAGCCTTTTTTGTGTCCAGAGGCTAAGTATCTGTGCAGGGTTTCATTGCTTTTACGACTGGTGGCATGGTTTCTGGTTGCAGAAGCTATGCTTTTATGTGGAATTAACTAGTAAATTCTTAAAATTAACTAGTTAATTCGTAAAATTAGCTAGTTAATTTTGGGTGGAGGCAAAGCTACTCTGTTCAGGGGCTTTGCTTTCATGGCTAAAAGCTTTGTATTCTTGGCTGATAGCTTGGTGGCTATGGGCTGTAGTATAGGTTTTGGGCTGAGTATTCACTCGGCTTCGCTTGGTTTTTGCTCGCTTTTTGTCTAAAAGAAATTAAAAAAGTGAGTTTTCCTTTGTTTGTTGGAAAATTATTTATAATTTTGCATCTTGTTGAAAACGGATAAAACTAACAATTTAACAATACAAAAGAAAATGGCAGAACTTGATTGGGGTAACCTGGGTTTTGGTTACCGTAAGACTAATTACAACGTTCGTTGCTGGTATCGCGACGGCAAGTGGGGTGAGATAGAGGTTTCTTCTGAAGAGACCATCAACATGCACATGGCAGCTACCTGTCTGCACTATGGTCAGGAGGCTTTCGAGGGACTGAAGGCTTATCGCTGTCCTGACGGCAAGGTGAGGGTGTTCCGCTCTGACGAGAATGCAGCCCGCCTGCAGTCCACATGTCGTGGCATACTGATGCCTGAACTGCCTACAGAGAAGTTCAACGCTATGGTTGACAAGGTGGTTCGCCTTAACCAGGAGTTCATTCCACCTTACGAGAGTGGTGCAACGCTCTACATCCGTCCGCTGCTCATTGGCACATCGGCTCAGGTGGGTGTTCACCCAGCTACTGAGTATCTGTTCCTCATCTTTGTTACTCCAGTAGGACCATACTTCAAGGGTGGTTTCTCTACCAACCCTTATGTTATCATTCGCGAGCACGACCGTTCAGCTCCTCTGGGCACAGGTATATATAAGGTGGGTGGCAACTATGCTGCTTCTATGCAGGCTAACAAGAAGGCTCACGACCTGGGCTATGCCTGTGAGTTTTACCTTGACGCTAAGGAGAAGAAATACATGGACGAGTGTGGTGCAGCCAACTTCTTTGGCATTAAGAACAACACCTATGTCACTCCAAAGTCAACCTCTATTCTTCCTTCTATCACCAACAAGTCGCTCATGCAGCTGGCTGAGGATCTGGGCATGAAGGTGGAGCGTCGCCAGATACCTGAGGAGGAGCTCTCAACCTTTGAGGAGGCTGGTGCTTGTGGCACAGCAGCTGTTATCTCTCCAATCTCTAAGATTGACGACCTGGAGACAGGCAAGACTTACAGCTTTGGCGACAAGCCAGGTCCTTGGTCAGAGAAACTCTATACCAAGCTTCGTGGCATACAGTATGGCACAGAGCCTGACGTTCACGGTTGGACTCGCGTGGTGATAGAATAGTTCACCCTTTGTACTCCTGAAAGAAGAAGCTCAACCAGTTATTTAATGGGAAAGGGAAAACTCGCTAAGTTTGCTGATATGGAACGCTATGAGAATGTGTTCCAATATCCATATAGTGTTGTCGACAACGTGCCTTTTGAGATGAAGGGCAGTTGGCGACAACAATATTTTCATAACTCCAACCCCATAGTGCTCGAGTTGGGATGTGGCAAGGGCGAATATACAGTGGAGCTTGCCAAGCTGTTTCCTCATGTCAACTTCATAGGTGTTGACATCAAGGGAGCCAGGATGTGGACTGGTGCCACTCAGGCTCTGGAGCAGGGACTGAAGAATGTGGCTTTCCTTCGCACCAACATCGAGGTGATTGACCGTTTCTTCAGCGACGGCGAGGTGCAGGAGATATGGCTCACCTTCTCTGACCCCCAGATGAAGAATCCGCGTAAGCGCCTCACTTCCACCTACTTCCTTGAGCGCTATCGCCGCTTCCTGGTTGATGGGGGAGTGATTCACCTCAAGACAGACTCCAACTTCCTCTTCACCTACACCTCGTATGTGGTGGATGAGAATAACTTGCCTCTGCTCTTTCGCACCACAGACCTCTACCACGATGAGCGAATAGACGATGACACTCGCCAGATACTCTCCATCCAGACCTACTACGAGTCGATGTGGATAGAGCGGGGACTTAACATCAAGTATCAGAAGTTCCGCTTGCCTCGCGCCCTGGAGCTTCATGAGCCAGAGGTGGAGATAGAGCTCGACGACTATCGCTCATATCATCGCGACAAGCGGACACCCAAGCAGTTTGGGGTATAACTCCTCTAACTTCTTTAACTCCTAAACAACAATGCAAGAAAAGAAAAGCTATAAAGCAGACCTTGAGCACAGGCGACCTGTGTTCTTCGTAGCATCACTCGTTGGTGTTACGCTTTTCTTTATAGCCATACTTTTCATTCCCTTCCGCAATATCGGCGACCTGCTCGACGAGGCATTCGACGATTACACTATGGACCTTGAGCTGAACAAGGAACAGGACGATATGATTTCAGCTGCCCTGCCTCAGGAGAAGAAGCAGAAACGTGACGAGGTGGCTCAGCTCAACAAGGTGGAGGAGACCACTGAGTCAGCCCCTGAGTTCATAGACCCCGTGCAACAGCAGGAGGAAAAGAAAGATGTGGAGCAGACAGAGGAAGAGCCCCCAATAAACCTGAATGGCGACGATGAGGAGGTACTTCGCATAGTTGAGGAACTGCCCCAGTATCCTGGTGGCATGGTAGAGTTTATGAAGTGGCTCACAGCTCAGCTTCATTATCCTGAGCAGGCTCTCAAGCAGAAACTGCAGGGCAAGGTGATAATAAGTTTTATAGTAAACAAAGACGGCTCGCTCTCTGACCTGAAACTGGTGCAGAGTGCTGGCAAACTGCTCGACGACGAAGCCCTGAGAGTGGCTCGCCTCATGCCAAACTGGAAACCAGGCATAGACAAGGGCAAGCCCTGTCGCTCTATGATAGCCATTCCTATAGTCTTTGAGATATGACGAGATATAATATTTTTCTCGCGCGTACGTTATTCTATAGATGAGAAAAATTCTTTTGGCAATATTATTCTTCGCCACTACCACTGCAGCCCTTGCAGATGATAGTCAGAAGGTTATGACCTTTCTGAAGATTCCCACCAGTGCCCATGCTGCTGCTTTGGGTGGCGACAATATCTCGATAATAGAGGATGATGCCACGCTGGCATTGTCTAATCCAGCCTTGCTCGCTTCTGTTTCGCACCAGACGGTCTCACTCGGCTATATGAACTATATGAGCGGAGTGCACACAGGAACAGCAGGCTATACTCATGTTATAAATGACAAGCTAACTGTCGGTGGCTCAATATTTTACACTAACTACGGCTCGCTCAAGCAGCGTGATGCTCACAATACAGACTTGGGCAATTTCACACCTATGGATATTGTCTTTGAGCCTATGATTTCCTATACCCTCGCCAAGAATCTTGTTGGTGGAGTAGGAGGTAAGTTTATCTACTCCAAGATAGGTAGCTACACCAGTACAGCTGCTGCCATAGACCTCGGACTCAACTACTATCACCCTGACCTCGACCTCTCGGCTTCTATAGTTTTGAAGAATCTGGGTGGTCAGCTCTCGGCTTATAACGATGAGTATGAGAGTCTGCCTACTGATGCTATGGTGGGTATTACCAAGGGATTGGGCGAATCCCTGCCTTTCCGCTTGTCGCTCACCCTGTGCGACCTTGGTCATTGGGACTATGCATTCCTTCAGCATGCCTGTCTGGGCGTTGACCTCATTCTCACCCCTGAGTTTTACATCGCTGGTGGCTACAACCTGCGTCGTGCCCATGATATGAAGGTGAGCGACGGCAATGGCAGCGAGACCTCTCATGGTGCAGGTTTTGGTGTGGGTGCTGGTCTTAATCTTGAGCGATTTAATGTTAATGTGTCATACGGCAAGTATCATGTTTCTTCTTCCAGTTTCATGGTCAATCTTGCCTTTACCTTATAATTCTGATTATTATGACTGAGAAAATCAATGCCTATATCGACCGTCTGCCTTTAGAGGTGGAGCCAAAGGGCTTATACGAACCTATTCGTTATGTGCTCTCTCTGGGTGGCAAACGAGTGCGTCCTGCCCTTATGATGATGGCTTATGAGATGTGGAAAGAAAACGGCGAAGACGTTCTGCCTCAGGCTGTTGCGTTGGAGACCTACCACAACTTCACCCTTCTTCACGACGACTTGATGGATGATGCTGATGTGCGTCGAGGCAAACCGTCTGTTCACAAGAAGTGGAATGCCAACACTGCCATTCTCTCTGGCGATAATATGCTTGTGCTCGCCTTTAAGTGGATGCAGCAGTTCGCTCCTTCTGTCAAGGTGGGCGAGGGCACAGCTGCCAAGGTGCTCGCCACCTTCACTCAGACGGCTATCGAGATAAATGAGGGTCAGCAGTATGATGTTGATTTTGAGACTCGTAACGATGTTGCTGAACAGGAATACCTTGAGATGATTCGTCTCAAGACCAGTGTTCTGCTTGCCTGTGCCGTTAAGATTGGTGCTCTCATGGCTGGTGCTCCTGAAGAGGATATCGAAAACCTCTATCGCTTTGGCGAGGCTATGGGACTTGCCTTCCAGTTGCAGGATGACTTCCTCGACGTTTATGGCGACCCAAAGGTGTTTGGCAAGGAGATTGGTGGTGATATCACATCAAACAAGAAGACCTATATGCTCATCAATGCCTTGCAGAAAGCTCAAGGGGTTGATAAGCAGGAACTTGAGCGGTGGATTGCAGCCACTGACTTCAAACGCGACGAGAAGGTTAAGGCTGTAACTGCCCTCTATAACAAACTCGGCATCGACCTCATGGCTAAGGCTAAGATGGAGGATTACTACCAGCAAGCCCTGCAGGCTATGACCAAGGTCAACCTTCCTGACTCTAAGAAGGAACCCCTCCTTGCCTATGCTGCACAGATGATGAAGAGGGAAAAATAACCATAAGTGACAAAGAGACTAAGTACAAAGTACAAAGGCTCTATAACTGTGAACTATGCACTGTGCACTGTGAACTACATAGACACTCATACTCACCTTGATGGCGAGGAATTCCGCGAAGACCTCGACCTCGTTATCCAGCGTTGCAAAGATGCTGGAGCTGTCAAGTTGTTCATTCCAGCCATCAACGTCAGTTCTATAGAGTCCGTCAGTCGCCTCTGCCAGCAATACTCAGGCTACTGCTACGGTATGCTTGGTCTCCATCCTGAGGACGTGAAAGCCGACTGGCAAGACCAGCTCGCCATCATCCGCGAGGCTCTCATCTCACATCCTGCTTCTGCTTCAGGTTCCGCTCTTGGTTCTGTTTGCTGCTGTACTACAGCAGCTGTTCCCGTTCCCGTTAACTTTATCGCCATCGGCGAAATAGGTCTCGACTTCTACTGGTCTCGTGAGTTTGAACAGGAGCAGCTCCTTGCCTTCGAGCGTCAGGTGGAGTGGGCTATAGAGCTCCGTCTGCCCCTGATGATTCACTGTCGCAAGGCACAGAATGAGATGGTGAAGATACTCCGTAAGTATGAGGGCAAGCTCGCAGGCGGAGTGTTTCATTGCTTTACTGGCAATGAGCACGAGGCTCAGGAACTCCTCGCCTTCCCAGGTTTCTGTCTTGGCATAGGTGGAGTCCTCACTTTCAAGAAGAGCAACCTTCCCCAGACTCTCGCCTCTACAGTGCCACTTGAGCGCATAGTGCTCGAGACCGATTCACCCTATATGGCTCCTGTGCCTCATCGTGGCGAGCGCAACGACTCCAGCCTTATACCTTATATAATAGACAAGCTCGCAGAGGTTTACTCTAAAAATCCTGAAGAGATAGCTGACATAACAACCCAAAACGTAAAAAGAACATTCCCCCTTGCATTCTCTTAATCACATATTAGCCTTATTGCTTTTCAGCCTCCTCTTGTTCTCTTGTAATGCCGACACCTACGAGAGAAAAGGCGACAAGGCTTATGCCCTTGGCGAGTATTTTGTGGCAGCTGACCACTACAAACGGGCTTATAAAAATACCCAGAATACTGAGCGCACCAAACGTGGCGAGCGAGCCCTCAAAATGGCTCGTTGCTATGAGCGCTATAACCATGCCCAGAAGGCTGTGGGTGCTTATCGCAATGCTGTCAGATATAATGTGGCTTATGATGAAGACCTGCTCCATTATGGTCGTCAGTTGCTCAAGGTGGGCGACTATAAAGAAGCCCTGAAGGTGTTTACACAGTTACGTGATTCTATGCCTAATAACCCATTGGTTAAGAATGGATTACGTTCTGCGCAAATGGCTTCTCAGTGGAAGAAGCAAGGCTCTAATTATACCGTCAAGAAGATGGATGTCTTCAATTCCCGTCGTGATGATTACTCACCTTGTTTTGGGGGCGAAGACAATGACTATCTCTATTTCTCATCCACTCGCAACGATGCTGAAGGTGACGAACTGAATGCCATCACTGGCACCAAGAGCTCTGACATTTTCTTCTCTCAGCGTGACGATAAGGGCAAGTGGAGCAGGCCAGAGGCTGTGAGTAGCGGACTCAATTCCGAATACGACGAAGGTGCCTGTTTCATCTCTCCTGATGGCAGCGAGATGTACCTCACCCAGTGCCTCGACGATGGTGCCTATCCTCGCTATGCCAAGATTGTGAAATCCAACCGTAGCGATGCTTCATGGGGCAAACCTCAGGAGGTGGTCATCTCTCACGATTCCCTTTCCACCTTCGCTCATCCCGCTGTTTCTCCTGATGGTGTGTGGCTCTATTTCGTTAGCGATATGCCTGGCGGCAAGGGCGGCATGGACATCTGGCGTTCGCGCATCACTGGTGCAGGACTGATGGGTGTGGAGAATCTGGGCGAACCAGTCAACACCCCTGGTAACGAGATGTTCCCCACTTTCCGTCAGAACGGCGATTTCTACTTCTCCTCTGACGGACATCCAGGCTTAGGCGGACTCGACATCTTTATTGCCAAGATAGGCTCCGACCATAAATATCACATTGAGAACTTAGGTTACCCCATGAACACCTATGCCGATGATTTCGGCATGACCTTCGAGGGAGCCCACAATCGTGGATTCTTCTCTTCCAGTCGTAATGACGGCAGAGGCTACGACCATATCTATTCGTTTGAAAATCCTGAGATAGTCCAGCTCATCAAGGGCTGGGTGTATGAGGTGGATGGCTACGAACTCCATTCTGCCGAGGTGCGCATAGTGGGTTCTGACGGCACTAACAAACGTCTCAGCGTGCGTAGCGACGGCTCTTTCGAGCAGGTTGTCAATCCAGGTGTGGAATACATCCTCCTCGCCACCTGTAATGGTTTCCTCAACAAGAAGGAGGAACTCAAGGTGCCTAAGACCGAGAAGTCTGAGACATACACCCTGCAGTTCCCTCTTTCCAGCATCTCAGCTCCAGTGCTTATCGACAATATCTTCTTTGAGTTTGATAAGGCTAAACTTCTGCGTCAGAGTGCTACGGCACTCGATTCGCTCGTGCTTCTGCTCAACGATAATCCCAACATAACCATCGAACTCGGTGCCCATACCGACTCCAAGGGCTCTGATGCCTATAACAAAGCGCTTTCACAGCGTAGAGCTGAAGAGGTGGTTCGCTATCTCGTCAGCAAGGGTATAGCTCCAGACCGTCTCACCCCTGTGGGCTATGGCGAGGAGCGTCCTAAGCGCATCCGTCGCAAGGTGGCTGAGAGTTATCCGTGGCTCAAGGAAGGCGATGTGCTCACTGAGGAGTTTATTTCTAAACTAAAACCAGCTGAGCAGGAGACTGCCAACGCCCTCAATCGTCGTACAGAGTTCACCGTTCTCCGCACCACCTACAACATGTTCGACGAGCACGGCAACATCAAGAATCCGCCAAAGCCTCGCAAGCCAAAACTCGACGAACCAGACGACAACGGCTTCTACTTTGACTTCTAACACAGTTCATAATTCACAGTTTTCGTAGCGAGCCCTGCTCGCGTATCGTAGGTGCTTCAGTGCCGTATCGTAGCAAACCTTTGGTTGCCGTCTTCATTCCCGTTTCCGTTAACGTTCCCGTTACATATGCTTCCTCCTGATTACATAACCTATACCAGTGCCCTCTTCGGCGACACCCGTTGGCAGCAATACCTAAATGCTTTCAACGAGCCAGCTCCTGTCAGCATTCGTCTCAATCCCTTCAAGCAACCCGCTTCTGGTTCTGTTTGCTGCTGTACCACAGCAGCCGTCCCCTGGTCTCGCCACGCCTACTACCTCAGCGAGCGCCCCAACTTCACCCTCGACCCGCTCCTCCATGCAGGAGCCTACTATGTGCAGGAAGCCTCCAGCATGTTCCTCGACCATGTCCTCAACTCTCAACTCTCAACTCTTAACTCTCAACTAATCCTCGACCTTTGCGCTGCTCCAGGGGGAAAATCAACCCTTCTCAGGGCAGCCTTGCCTGATGATGCTCTGCTCTATAGCAATGAGCCTGATCGCCGTCGCGCCAACATACTCATGGAGAATATGCAGAAACAGGGGCATCCTAACGTCATCGTTACCAACAACTACCCACGCGATTACCAGAAGTCTGGTCTGCTTTTCGATATGATACTCTGCGATGTGCCCTGCTCAGGCGAGGGTATGTTCCGCAAAGATGAGAAAACCATCAGCGAGTGGTCTGTAGATAATGTGCTCAAATGTCAGCAACTCCAGCGTTCCATCATTAGTGATATTTGGCACTGTCTCAAGCCAGGCGGCATACTCATCTATTCCACCTGCACCTTTAATACTCGCGAAAACGAAGAAAACATCCAGTGGATTCTCGACAACTACGATGCTGAGGTTCTCACCATCCCTGTATCTCCTGACTGGCACATCACAGGCTCTCTGCTGACAGGTTTTAATTATCCTGTCTATCGCTTCATCCCTGGCATCACCAAGGGCGAAGGACTCTTTATGTGCGTCCTTCAGAAAAGGACAGGGGAGCAAGAGGGTAGCCACTATTCGCCTCGCGTCAGCGAGGTGGTTCATTATTCCAATCACCCTTCCCATCAGGGAGGGGCTGGGGGTAGGCTCTCCATCCTCCACGACGGTCGCTCTCTCACCCCCACCATTAAGGGCAAGAAGACCATTCCAGCCCATGCCGAGGCACTCTCCGTCTCAACCCCTCGCGATAAGTATCCGCGCGTAGAACTATCCCTTGACGATGCCTTGCGCTACCTTCGCCATGAAGCACTAACGCTTCCACCCCCCACACCTCGTGGCTATGTCATCGTGACATATGCTGACATTCCCCTCGGCTTTGTTAACAATATCGGTACCCGCGCCAACAATCTATACCCTAAAGAATGGAAAATTCGTAACCTCTAATCTGTTTCTAAAATGATTGTAAAAAATAGATACTGATTTACTATTGATGTTAAATAAAAACGCAATGCCACTTGAGGTGATATGATTAGTTTTCTTTGCCTTGTCGCAAGCCTTTTTGCCGTATTTGTCGCAGCATTTGGCATCCTTTGCATTTTATTTCAGACTTATTGAATCGGCATCATTGAGCACAGGGAACTTCATGCGGAAGGCGTGGAGGCGCTCAAGGTCGAGTGGGGAGGTGATGGCAGCAATGGCATCATCAGGGGCTGTGGTATCAACCTTGCCATAGGGACTGATAATGGTGGTGCCTCCATTGTAATGACAAACAGGATCATCGCCTATGCGATTGACTCCTATGACGTAACACTGGTTTTCGATGGCTCGGGCTCGAAGCAGAATATCCCATACGGCTCTGCGAGACTCTGGCCAACTGGCTACATAGATGCAGAGGTCGTAAGGGGTGGAGAGTTGAGAGTTTAGAGTTGAGAGTTTAGAGTTTAGGGTTGAGGGTTTATAGTTGTTACGACTGAAGCAGGGGAAGCGGAGGTCGTAGCACACCTGAAGCATGATGCGCACTCCACGCCAAGTGACTATGACGGGCTCTGAGCCTGCTGTATAGTGTTGATGCTCTCCAGCATAGGTGAAGAGATGGTGCTTGTCATAATAGGTGTAGGTGCCATCGGGCTTTACAAAATACATGCGGTTGCGATAGTCGCCCTGCGAGGTCTGGACTGCTACTGAGCCTGTAATGGCGGCTTGTGTTTCCTTTGCCATTCGCAGCATCCACTGCAAGGTGGCGCCTCCTTCAGGTTCGGCATTGCCATCAGGCTGGGTTATAAAGCCTGTGGAGAACATCTCTGGTAACACATAGAGGTCTGCCCCAGCAGAGTCCTTTATGAGTTGTTCTGCTGTGGCAAGGTTGTGGGGAATGTCATTCCACACAATGTCTGTCTGTAGTGCTGTGACGGTCATCTGGTGATATGCTGCTCAAGAAACTGGTCGAGTTCTACCAGACCTTTCTGTGTGCATATTCCTCGCATGAGAACGCAGATGTAGTTGTTGAGCAGTTCCTGAAAGGTTATAGTGTTGAGTTTACCGTCATTACGCAATACGAGGTGCATGGCTGACATGATGCGCATAAAGGTGCGGAAGTCGATGTTGGAGAGGAAATAACCTTCTTCCACTCCTCGCTCAAAGAAATCGGATGAGGCTTCTTGCTGTTCTTCCTGAAACTTTGCCAGCATCTTCTCTGCCTTGGGGTATTTGGCAAGGTCGCGAAAGAAGTAAGGGTGGGTGTTTGCGCTTGACTCCATCTGCAGTCGTAACACCTCGATAAGTATATCCATCACATTGTTGCAGTGCTTGGCAAATTCTTCCATGTGAATCTTTTTGCGCTTGTGTGACACCTGTAACACCTCGATGAGTATATTCTCCTTATTAGTATATAGCTCATAGATGGTGCGCTTGGATATGTGCAGGGTCTTGGAGATTTGCTCCATGGTGACAGACTTTATGCCTTGCTCTCTGAATTGCTTTTCAGCCTCAGCTATGATGAGTGGTTGCAGCGTTTGACGATATTCGTTTATTCCTGCCATACTTCTTCAAAAAATAAAAATCCCTTCCTTGCCCTTGATAAAGCAAGAAAGGGAGTGATAATTATAATGTTATTAAGCCTTCTCGAGGGCAAGGGTCTTGGTAGGCTGGTCGCATACCTCAGCAGGACCGAAGTACTGGATAGGTCCAGGGAAAACGTATGCTGTCTCGGCAGCCCACTTGTCGCGTTGTGATGCGAAGTACTGGAATGGCTTGCCATTGAGCTCTACGAGTGCCTTCTTGATTACTGGCTTCATCTCACCGTTACGCTTTTCCATGTTCATCATCATGGTGATAGGTATGCCACCTGCTATCCACTGGTCAACAGGCAGGTTGGTGTTCTTGATAGATGACATATAGCCTGTCTTGCCTGCTGCTATGAGCATAGCGGCATTGAAACCAAGACTGTAGCAGTAGTCGGCATCGAAGTTAGATGGAGCAGCACAACGGCCTTCATAGCCGAAGAAGTGGTGCTGAGCAGAGAACTTGCCATTATACTTGCCTTCCTTCTTCCACTGGTCGAGCTTTGCTGCTACCATGGTAGAGAGAAGTTTCTCTGTCTCAATGAGTGATACCTGAACATTACCATGTGGATCACGATCGAGTGCCAACTGACGTGCTACACTTGTTGGCAGACTGTTGAAGACAGCAAGGTTGGCAGCAGAGAGGTGGCTCTTTACGAAGTCAATCTGCTCGCTTCTGCCAAGGTTCTGTGCCTCTGGAGTAGCAAGAACATCATTAAGTTCAGCGATAAGCTTCTTGATGGCAGGGATGAACTCGATGATGCCTTCAGGAATGAGTGCCACACCAAAGTTGTTGCCTGCATCGGCACGCTGCTTGACGATAGTGGCAATCTGGGTCACTACATCGTCGAGAGAGAGGTTCTTCTGCTCTACCTCCTCACCAATTAGGGTGATGTTAGGATGGGTTTGCAGGGCACACTCCAAAGTAACGTGAGAAGCTGAGCGACCCATGAGCTTGACGAAGTGCCAGTATTTGCGGGCCGAGTTGCAGTCGCGCATGATGTTGCCTATAACCTCTGAATAGGTCTTGGTAGCTGTGTCGAAGCCGAAAGAGGTCTCTATCTCTGAGTTCTTGAGGTCGCCGTCGATAGTCTTAGGACAGCCGATAACCTGCACACCAGCGCCGATAGACTTGTAGTACTCGGCAAGTACACAAGCATTGGTGTTAGAGTCGTCACCACCTATTATTACTATAGCCTTGATTCCGAGCTTCTTGATAATCTCAAGACCCTTGTCAAACTGCTCCTTCTTCTCGAGTTTGGTACGACCAGAGCCGATGATGTCGAAACCGCCAGTGTTGCGATACTCGTCGATGATGTCGGCTGTCAGTTCCTTGTAGTTATGGTCAACCAAACCGCCAGGACCAAGTATGAAACCATAGAGTTTGTTGGCAGGATTAAGCTTCTTGATGCCATCGAAAAGTCCTGAGATGACATTGTGTCCACCAGGAGCCTGACCTCCAGAGAGGATTACACCAATGTTGATGGCTGCAGTATCCATCTGACCCTCAATAGGCTCAAATTTCAGTGAAGGCATACCATAGGTGTTAGGGAAGAGTTTCTTCACCTCATCCTGGTCAGCTACTGACTGTGTAGGTGCTCCCTCAACAGCTTTGAGGGCTCCACGAAGTGCTTTTGGAAGTTTTGGCTGATAAGCCGCACGTGCAATCTGTAATGCGCTTTTTTCCATAGTTGATCTGAGTTTTTTTATGATTTTTAGTTATTGGAATACTTGTCGTTATTAGAAGTAATGTTTTGCAAAAATACAAAAAAATGTTGTATTTACAAGAAAAATGCTGAAAAATGTTTAGTTTTAAGATAAAAATTCTTATCTTTGCAATGTGATTTTATTTATTAACCATCAAATACAAGTAATTATGAAGAGTTTTAAAATTATCGCAATTGTCCTCGGCTTGTGCGTTTGCCTGTCAGGATGTAAGACTTGGAACGGAATGAGTAAGACTGGTCAGGGTGCTATCATTGGCACTGGTGGCGGTGCTGCTCTGGGTAGTATCATTGGTGCACTGGCAGGCAATACTGCTGTGGGTGCTGTTATAGGTGGTGCTGTAGGTGCTGGTGCTGGTGCAGTAATCGGCAACCGTATGGATAAGGTGAAGAAGCAGGCTCAGGCTCAGTTGCCTAACGCAACGGTGGAGACTGTGAAGGATGCCAACAACCTGGATGCTGTAAAGGTGACCTTCGATTCTGGTATTCTGTTTGCTACCAACAAGGCTGAACTCAACCAGACCAGCAAGAACGAGCTGAATAACCTTGCCAACATCATGAAGCAGAACAGCGACGTGAGCATTGACGTAAGAGGCTATACAGACTCAACTGGTTCAGATGCTATCAACCAGCCTCTGTCAGTAAATCGTGCACAGAGCGTAGCTAACTACCTGACACAGAATGGTGTGAAGTATAGCCAGATGAAGAACGTGAACGGCTATGGCTCAAGCAATCCTGTAGCATCAAATGAAACTGCAGCAGGCCGTCAGCAGAACCGTCGTGTTGAGGTATATCTCTATGCTTCAAAGGAGATGATAGAATCTGCAAAGGCTCAGGCTCAGTAATACATAGGTGACAATCATTACTAAAATAATAAGGTGGATAGTGGTGGCGTTCTTTGCCTCCACTATCCTTGTTGTTGTATGGTACAAGTTTGTGCCTGTGTGGATTACTCCGCTGATGATTATCAGGGGAGTGGAGCAGGTGTCAGAGGGTCACATGCCAAAGATACACCACAGCTGGATGGCACTTGACAATATGCCAAAAGAGATGCCTGTGGCGGTGATGGCGAGTGAGGACCAGCGATTCCTGATTCATCACGGCTTTGATTTTGATGCCATACAGAAAGCGATAAAACGCAACAAGAAAGCTGGCGTGAGAAAATATGGTGCGAGTACCATAAGCCAGCAGACAGCCAAGAACGTATTCCTGTGGCCTGGAAGGTCGTGGCTGAGAAAGGGCATGGAGATGTATTTCACCACCCTGATAGAGTTTATATGGGGTAAGGAGAGAATAATGGAGGTGTATCTGAACTCCATAGAAATGGGCGAGGGCATATATGGCGTAAAGGCTGTGGCACATGATAATTTCGACAAAGAGCCAGAAGACCTTACTAAGCGCGATTGTGCGCTGATAGCTGCCACGCTGCCTAACCCAAGACAGTTCTCAAGTAAGAATCCGTCAAACTATATGCTCAAGAGACAGAGACAGATAGTGGGACAGATGAAATATGTAAAGTGGAAGTGATACCAGAATTTTTGAATGACCTCAACGAGTCACAACGAAAGGCTGTCGAATATATCGATGGCCCTTCACTGGTTATTGCTGGTGCAGGCTCAGGAAAGACACGAGTGCTGACATACAAGATAGCCTATCTGCTTACTCAAGGAATGAAACCTTGGGAGATAATGGCGCTCACCTTTACCAATAAGGCGGCTAAGGAGATGAAGGAGCGTATAGCCAAACTGGTAGGCGACGAGGCACGATACCTGAGAATGGGTACCTTCCACTCGGTATTTGCCCAGATATTGAGAATGGAGGCAGAGAGAATAGGCTATAAACCCAGCTACACCATATATGACGAGAGCGACTCGCGTTCGCTGTGCAAGGCAATAATTAAGGAGATGCAGCTGGATGACAAGGTGTATAAGGCTGCAGAGGTGCACAACCGTATATCAAGCGCCAAGAACGCCCTGATAGGTCCACAGCAATACGTGCAGAAGGCATCGTTGGTGGAGCGTGACGAGGCAACCAAGATGCCTAAGGTGGGGTTGATATACGAGGTCTATTGCCAGCGATGCAGAGCGAGCAACGCAATGGATTTTGATGACCTGCTGTATTATACCTATCTGCTATTCAAGAAAAATGAAGATGTGAGGCTGAAATATGCTAATGCATTCCAGTTTTTCCTTGTGGATGAGTATCAGGATACCAACTATGCACAGCAGCAGATAATACAACAATTAGCATCAGAACATAAGCATGTGTGTGTGGTGGGTGATGATGCCCAGAGTATATACGGTTTTCGTGGTGCTAACATAGATAACATACTCGATTTCCAACAGCAGTATGAGGGTTCGCTACTATTCAAACTGGAGCGTAACTATCGTTCAACAAAAAGAATAGTAGAGGCGGCTAACAGTCTGATACACAAGAATGAACGACAGATTAAGAAGGATGTCTATAGCAATAATGCCGATGGCGATAATATAGTTTTGTCAGAGCTGAGTAGTGACAGGGAAGAGGCTATGTATGTGTGCAAAGATATAAGGCGAAAGATGAAGGATTACGGATTGAAGTTTTCAGATTTCGCTATCCTCTATCGCACCAATTCGCAAAGCCGAACATTCGAGGACCAGATGCTGAAAGACGGTACACCATACAGAGTTTATGGCGGACTGAGTTTCTATCAGCGCAAGGAGATAAAAGACATTGTGGCATACCTGAGACTGGTGGCTAATCCTGACGACGAAGAGGCATTTAAGCGAGTGGTGAATTACCCAGCCCGAGGCATTGGTGATACCACTGTAAACAAACTGATAAAGGTAGCCCACGAAGAGAATGTGGGTATATGGGAGGTGGTGAGCAATATAGAGGCTCCGCAATACTCCAAGGAACTGAATAAGGGTGCCATAGGCAAGATAAGGACATTCCATATGATGGTGGACGACTTCATGGCTAAGCTTGCCACGATGGATGCCTACGAACTGGGAGCAGAGATAGTAAAGCGGAGCGGCATATCGCAAGACCTCTATTCAAGCACAGAGCCAGAATTTCTGTCGAAGCAGGAGAATATGGAGGAGTTTCTCACCTCGATGCACGACTTTGTGGAGGATGCCAGAGAAGAGGGGAATCCTACTGGGTTGCTCGACTTTCTGCATGAGGTGGCATTGCTTAGCGACAGAGAGAAAGATTCAGACACTCCAGAGGTGACACTGATGACCATACACAGTGCAAAGGGATTGGAATTTCCTTGTGTCTATGTAGTAGGAATGGAGGAAAATATCTTCCCCAGTCCGATGTGTACAGACTCCAAACGTAAACTGGAGGAGGAGCGCCGACTGCTGTATGTAGCCATTACGAGGGCAGAGAGATTCTGTGTGATGACCTATGCCAAGATGCGTTTCAGATATGGTAAGATGGAGTTTGGTACGCCAAGCCGATTCCTAAGGGATATCGATCGCAAACTGATAAATATAGATGGTGTCTTTCGTCATAGCACAGAAAGCCGTCCTGTGATGAGACCTGTGGCAAGACCAGTGATGAGACCAGCAGTTAATCCTGTGGTGCGACCTGCTGTTAATCCTACTATGCGACCCATTGCCAGACCTGTGACGAACAATACAGCCACAGTGCAGAGTGCTGGCGGATTGAGCGTTGGCGACACAGTGAAGCATGAGCGTTTTGGTATAGGCAAAATAATGGAATTGTCAGGAACAGGTGATTCGTTGAAAGCAAAGGTGGTTTTTCAGAATGCTGGTACCAAACAGTTGCTTTTGAAGTTTGCCAAATTGCAGAAAATACAATAGAATACTCATTTGTAGGTATTGCACATATTAAAAAGTATACCTAATTTTGCAGTGCAAAATAAGAAGAACATGAAGAAGATGAAGCTTTATGAGCCAGACGACAAGATGTTGTCACTCATAAGAGACAATTATAACGTATTACAAAGTCTGGGCGCATTTGGTATCAGGCTGGGCTTTGGCGACAAGACCGTCCGCGAAGTTTGTGAGGATGGCAATGTAGATACTTTCACCTTCCTCGCCGTTGTAAACCTTACGATTAACGGTTACCATTCAGAGAGTGATTTGGCTCGTCTCGACATAAGGACACTTTTGCGTTATCTCAAGGCTTCACACGAATATTATCTCGGCTTCCAACTTCCGTTCCTGAGAAGAGAACTGTCAGAGTCGCTTGACGAGGATGATCGTCTGGGCAGTCTGATATTAAAGATTTATGATGAGTATGCCCGCTTTATCTCTCACCACATGAAGTTTGAGGAGCAGACTCTGTTCCCCTATGTTGAGGGTTTGCTCAATGGTGAGAAAAAGCCTGGCTATGACATAGAGACATTCTCTAAGCATCATGGCCAGACTGGTGATAAACTGAGAGAGCTAAAGAGCATCATAATAAAATATCTTCCTTCAGACACAAAGCACAACAATATGTTGACAGCGGCTCTGCATGACATCTTCAACCTTGAGGAGTGGCTTGCCCTGCATGCCAGTGTGGAGGAGAAGATATTCGAGCCAGCCATAGAACTGCTGGAATCTAATAATGTAAAGGATGAGGGTCCTATGGCTAACATTAGCAATGTGCTGACCACCCAGATTAAGGATAAGGGTGAACAGTTGTCAGAACGTGAGAAAGACGTTGTGGTAGGTGTGGTCCAGGGACTGACTAATAAAGAAATTGCCGATAAACTGTTTATCGCTCCGAATACCGTAATAACACATCGCAGGAATATAGCACGCAAGTTGCAGATACACTCTACAGCTGGTCTTACCATATATGCTATAGTAAACAGACTGGTTGATTTAGGCAGTGTTGACCTATAGTCTCAACTTACATTGCTAAAACACTAATTCGCTATTTCAGAGAGCTCCAACCAGCGCATTTCCTTTTCTTCCAATTCTTCATTGAGTAGGGGAAGGCGCTTGCTTAGTTCTGTTATTCTTTCCACATCATTAGTGCCTGAACTGAGTTCTTCCTCAATCTTTTTCCTTTCCTCTGTCAGGGCATCAATGTCTTTGTCCAGTTGGGCAAACTCCTGTTTCTCCTTAAAGGTCATCTTGCGCTTCTTCACAGCGTTAGGGTCGCGAGGACCAGAAGAGGCAGATGTTTCAGCGGCATTAGAACCTGTGTTCTGATTCTTCTTGTTCTGCGTTTTATTTGCTTCTTCCTTTGGCTGAAGCTTTATCCACTCACGATACTGGCTGTAGTTACCAGGGAAATCTTTTATCTTTCCTTCGCCTTGGAACACCAGCAGGTGGTCAACCACTTTATCCATGAAATATCTGTCGTGGCTCACCACTATCACACAACCAGGGAAGTCTTGCAGATATTCCTCAAGCACCTGCAACGTCTTGATATCGAGGTCGTTGGTAGGCTCGTCAAGAACCAGGAAATTAGGATTGCGCATCAAAACGGTGCACAGATACAACTTCCTCTTTTCGCCTCCTGACAACTTATAGACATAGTTATATTGCTGGTCAGGGGTGAAAAGGAAATGTTGCAGAAACTGCGAAGCGGAATAATGTCGTCCCTTGCCTAAGTCTATGTATTCTGCTATATCGCGAACTACGTCGATAACCTTCTGCTGTTCGTCAAACTGCAATCCCTCCTGCGAGAAATAGCCAAACTTCACAGTCTCTCCGATGTCGAATTTTCCTTCGTCGGCTGGTATCAGTCCCAATAGCAGTTTTATGAAGGTTGACTTGCCTGTGCCATTGTTTCCCACTATGCCCATCTTCTCAAAACGTGCAAAGTTATAGTAGAAATTATCGAGAATGGTCTTGCCTTCTCCCTCACCGTTTCTGGGTGGAAACTTCTTGCTTACATATTGGCACTCGAAAATCTTGCTGCCAATATATACGTTGGTTGATTTCAGTCTTATCTGCCTTTCCTCAATGCGTTGCTTGGCTATTTTCTCCAACTCATAGAAAGCATCCTCACGATATTTTGCCTTGTGACCTCGAGCCTGAGGTTGGCGTCTCATCCATTCCAACTCTCTGCGATACAGATTGTTGGCATGTTGTATGTTGGCTGCCATAGCATCAAGACGCTCCTGTCGCTTGTCAAGATAATAGGAGTAACTGCCTCGATAAGAATAGATGGTCTTGTTGTCCAACTCCAGTATCACGCCACATACATTATCAAGAAAAAAACGGTCGTGGGTAACCATCAGCAGGGTCTTGTTGCCTCGCTGCAAGAATCCCTCAAGCCATTCCACCATCTCAAGGTCGAGGTGGTTGGTGGGCTCGTCGAGAATAAGGAAATCGGGATTGGAAATCAGCACCTGTGCCAGAGCCACTCGTTTCTGTTGTCCTCCGCTGAGCTGATTCACAGGCTGCTGTAAATCCTTTATGCGTAACTGGGTCAGTATCTGTTTGGCTTTCAGTTGGGCATCATCAGCTGAGTCAGTGTCGCCCTTCCATTTGTCCAACTGTGACGAGAAACATGCCTCCAACACTGTGGCACCTTCAGGAAAACGAGGTTCTTGTCTCAGGTAGCCCACATTTACTCCATTACGATATATTATGTTTCCAGAGTCTATACCCTCATCGCCCGTCAGCATAGAGAGTAGGGTAGTCTTGCCTGTTCCGTTCTGGGCTATTAGTCCCACACGTTGCCCTTCAGCCACGCTGAACGAAATGTCGCTAAACAGAATTCTGTCGCCAAAGCGTTTCGACACATTCTGCACATCGAGAATCAGGTTTGCCATTTACATCGATTTTAATATTTCCTCAATATAACCCAGCAACTCTTCTTTGCCCTGACGCTTCTCTGATGATGTAACAAAGTGTGGGGGTAGTTCCTCCCAGATGTCCATCAGGGTATGCAGATATCTGTTTACGTTATCTTTCGCCTTACCTGTTCCCACTTTGTCTGCCTTGGTGAAAACGATGGAGAAGGGCACACCATTCTCCCCCAGCCATTCCATAAACTCGACGTCTATCTTCTGAGGGTCGTGGCGAATGTCGATAAGAAGGAAAACATTCACCAGTTGCTCTCTATGAAGGATGTATGATGAAATCATGTCCTGCAACTCATCCTGCACCTTCTTCGAACGCTTGGCAAAACCATATCCAGGCAAGTCCACTATGTACCATTCTTTTCCCTTTTCTTCCAAATTGGTGGTAATGAGAAAATGGTTTATGAGCAGGGTCTTTCCAGGCGTAGCACTTGTCTTGGCAAGGTCTTTGTGGTTTGTCAGCATATTGATAAGGCTCGATTTGCCCACATTACTCCTTCCAATAAAGGCAAACTCCGCCTGCTCTGTCTTAGGGCATTGGGACAGTTTTGCTGAACTTATGGTGAATACCGACTTCTTTATTTCCATTATTTGCTTCTCTTTAGTAACTCCTTGGCATTGGTCTTGGCGGCATCAGTAATGTCTGAACCGCTAAGCATCTGTGCTATCTCGTCTATGCGTTCCTCGTTGCTGAGCTGGCGCATTATGGTGGTTGTTATTTCTTTTGTATCGTGTTTCTCCACCTTATAGTGGTATGTGCCCAGAGCGGCTATCTGTGGCAAGTGGGTGATACTTATCACCTGGCGACCAGAGTTACCCATCTCCTTCATTATCTCAGCCATCTTCTCGGCTATCTTGCCACTCACTCCAGTGTCTATCTCGTCGAATATTATGGTAGGCAGTTTCACTGTCGCACTGATGAGAGCCTTGAGCGAGAGCATCAGTCGTGCTATCTCACCACCTGAAGCCACCTGTGCCACAGGGCGAAGTGCCATACCCTTGTTGGCTGAGAACATAAACGATACCACATCCTTTCCTGTTGAGGTGAGGTCGCCTTGCTCTATCTTTATCTGGAAATCCACGTTTGGCATTCCTAATGCCTCCAGTCTCTTACAGATGTCTTTCTCTATCTTGGTTGAGGCTTTCTTTCTCGTCTGCGATAGTTTCTCTGCCAGTTTGCAGGCTGCATCCAGAAGCTTCTGGCACAACTGTTCCTTGTCCTTTATCGCCTCGTCGCTGTTGTCTATGCCACTTATTATTTCGCTCAGGTGCTCTTGCTCCTGTAGCAGTTCTGCTATAGTGTTTTTGTGGTGCTTGCGTTGCAGGGTATATATCATGTCCAGACGCTCTTCCACCATAGCCATTCGCTCAGGGTTGAAGTCTATATTCTCTGCTTCTCTCGCCACCTCGCTGGCTATATCCTTGAGTTCTATCAGCGCACTCTCCATGCGCTCTGACAGTGGTTCTATCTTTGCGTATAGGCTTGTGACTGATGATAGTTTGCTGTTTGCCTGTCTCAGCAGGTCTAATGTGGCACCTTCCCCATTCAGCATATTGTCAGCCTCATAGAGTGCTGTCTTTATTTCCTCAGTGTGGGTGGCTGCTTCTTGTTCCTGCTCCAGTTCCTCCTGCTCTCCGTCTGTGAGGTTGGCAGCAGTCAGTTCCTCAAGCTGAAAACGCATCAGGTCTTCCTTCTCGCGTGAGTCTGTGAGCATCTGCTTCAGCTCCTCCAGCTCCTTGACGTTTTTCTTGTATTCAGTAAAGGTGTTATGGTAATCAGAGCGCAACTGCTCGTTGTCAGCTATGATATCAAGTATGCTGAGTTGGAAATCTGTTTTCTGCAACAACAGGTTCTGGTGCTGAGAGTGAATATCTACAAGCATCTCACCCAGTTCCTTCATCTGTTGCACAGTGACAGGGGTGTCATTGATAAATCCACGACTCTTGCCTGTAGCAGTCAGTTCTCTGCGGATGATGCATTCTCCTTCCTCTATGTCCAACTCGTTCTCGTCAAACCATTCGTTGAGGCTGTATCGTGATATGTCAAACTGTGCCTCGATGGTACACTTCTGGCATCCTGTCTTCACAGCCTTTGAGTCGGCACGTTGTCCTAAGAGCAGTCCTATTGCTCCCAGTATGATACTCTTTCCTGCGCCCGTTTCGCCTGTTATGACAGAGAATCCTGTTTCAAAGTCAATGTCAAGCTGCTCTATCAGGGCATAGTTCTTTATGTATAGATGTTTAAGCACTTATTCCAGTATTTTACTCCAAGCCGTATTTTGTGCGGCATTGATGTTAAAGAGCAGGGCATTCACTGACTCCTTCTCTTTTGCTGTTCCCTTACCTTTATATATATTGGCAAGCTCGTCTTTCTTGTAGTCTGTCCATATCTGTGGCAACTTACTCATAGGTCTCGATTCGTGTGCCACCTTCAGGTCGTTCTCCAATGCGGTAGTAATCTCTGTTCTTCCTCGCTCGGCGTTGTTAGCCATCTCGTCCAGTCCCTTGCGGTAATAGTCGTATTGCAGTTTGCGCATACCCTCCAGTGCTCCCTCCAGATAGTCGTTGATAATGGTGAAGCGGTTGGTGCTGCTGTCAAACGAAGCCCAACCAGGGAAGTTCAGGTTCTGGGCATTGTTGGTCAGGTTAAGGCAACGCTGCAACACATCCTCGCCACCCATTGGCGAGAACGAGTCCAGGTCCATTCCTATTATCAGGTAGGCATAATATGCTATGAGGGCTGTCAGCTGGTTATCTATCATCTCCTCATTATATATTATGTCGTCAAACTGCTTATAGACAAAGGTGAAATCCTTATCCTGATACTGAAACAGCGTCGAGGTGTAAGCCGAATTATACACAGGGCGGTTAGCCTGCACCATGCATGAGCAAGCCCATGTTCCTGCATCCTTCTTATATTCGTTTACCGTGATGTTGAAACTGCAACTTATCCTCTCATGCTCCTGAAACTGCAGCGAGGTCCACTGCTGACCGTTTGCCCAGTCCTGCAGTTTGGTTTGCAATTCCTCAAAGATGGCTGTCTCAGTACCCTGAATCTGTGAGTGGTTGATGTTAATCTTCACATTCAGTTCCTGTGCATCCATACATACGGCAACTGCCCATAGCATTATAGCCATGAGCAGTGTTCTCTTTATATTTCTTACGTTAAGCCTCACGTTTGTCTGTGTATAATGTGGATTATTTTAGCATTTGCGATTCGCGAAGACGTATGCGTGTCAGAACCTGCTTGGTGTCGAGGGTGAAATCGCTGCTCAGCATCCAACTGTAATAGCCTGGGTCTCTTCTCAGCACATCCACCACTGCCATACCTTTGTATTTGCCAAAGTTAAATTCCTCCCTCAGCCTCTCCGTGCCATCGGGGTTGAGCAGTGGTTTGCCGTCAGGTCCTTTTACTGGTGCCCAGATTATTCTACCTGCAAAGTCCACATTCTTGCGCTGGTTACACAACTCGTTGATGGCATCCATATCGTTAGGCAGTTGTCGCTCTTCCTCCTCTTGCTTGCCTGGCGCATACATATCGAGCTGTCCCATCAGCACCTTATACGTAGCCTCCGTATCTTCGTTGGCAAGGTGAGCCTGGAAGTCTTCTTCCATCTTGCGTCCGCAATAGAATTTGTAGGCAGCAGCAAGGTTGCGCCTTTCCATCTTTCTGAATATCTGGCAGGCATCTATCAGGCGGCATTTGCTGAAGTCGTATGCCACGCCCGCACGCAGAAATTCCTCTGCCAGCATGGGGATGTCAAAATTGTTGGAGTTAAATCCTGCAAAGTCGCAATCCTTAAAGTCCGCAGCCAGTGTTGGTGCCAGGTCCTTGAATGTTGGGGCATCCTTCACCATATCGTCAGTGATGTGGGTCAACTCCTGCACCTCCTGAGGTATAGGCTTCATAGGATTGACAAAGTAGTTTTGTCTCTCCTCCTTGCCGTCAGGATACACCTTTATATAACTTATCTGTATTATCTTGTCGTTGGCTATGTCCAGACCAGTTGTCTCCAGGTCAAACACCACCATCGGCTTTGTCAAGTTCAGTTTCATCTTTATATATTAAAACTTTAACCCCTAAGCTTAACCTCTAACCTTTATAATCAGTCATTCAGCAACATTGGCATGATAAGCATCAGCACATCCTCGTTCTCAGGCTGCTCTGACGGACGAATCACTCCAGCTCTGCTTGGGTCTGCCAGTTCTATCACCACATCGTCGCTCGATAGGTTGTTGAGTATCTCAGTCAGTGCCGAACCCTTGAAACCAATGCTCATTGGTACACCGCCATATTCGCAAATCACGTCCTCATAAGCGCTGGTAGCGAAGTCGATGTCCTCAGCATTCAGTTGCAGGCTGTTCATCTCTAAGCGTAGCTTTATCAGCTGTGTGCTCTCGCTTGCAAATGGCAATACTCTGCGCAGTGCGCTGATGAGTGCCTTCCTGTCCACAGTCACTATGTTAGGGTTGTCAGTAGGAATCACTGATGCATAGTTAGGGTAGCGACCCTCTATCAGTCGGCATGACAGCAGTCCGTCAGGGAATGTTATTTCAGCGTTGTTATTATTGAACTTAATGGTTACTGGTGTCTCGTCATCAGTGCTCAGCACGCTTCTCAGCAGTCCAGCTGGTTTCTTAGGCAGGATGAATGATGCTGGCACACTTGCCTTACACTCAAAGAGCATGTTTCTTACCATCTTATGGCCGTCACTTGCCACCAGGTTCAGACAGTCCTCTTTCAGGTCAAAGTATATACCATTCATCACCATGCGCAGTTCGTCATTTGCTGTAGCAAAGAGGGTGCGCTGGATGTTGTTGGCAAGAGCCGATGCTGATATCTGTGTCTCAGTATATCCATCGCTTATCTGTTGCATGTTAGGATATTCGTCAGCACTCTGTCCCATGATAGAGTAGGAGCCGTTCTGATACACAATCTTGATGCCGTTGCTGTTGTCGTCCACCTCAAAGGTCAGCGGTTGCTCAGCCAGTTCTTTCACGGCATTGAGTATCAGTTTGTTTGATACGCAGAATGCTCCCTGTCCTGATGCGTTAGTCAGCGGAATAAAACATTTCATCATATTATTATTATCGCTGGCAGTCACGGTGAGTGTCTCACCATCCACACTGAAAAGGAAGCTGTCAAGTATTGAGAGGGAATTCTTTGAATTAATCACTTTGGCAAGTATTCCCAGCTTGTTGCTTAATACTGAAGAAGATAGTGTAAAGGTCATTTTTGTTTGATTAGTAATGTATTAATGGTTGTACGAATTTTTCAAATGCAAAAATATAAAAAAAAACTAACACAGACAAAAAAAACAATGAAAAAATTTCTCGATTTGACACATTTTTTGTAATTTCGCAAAACAATTTTCAAACTATAACAAAATCTTAACATAACATGGAATTACAAGGAAAGATAATTGCTGCCCTGCCAGAGCGTTCTGGAGTAAGTGCTCGTGGTGAATGGAAAGTGCAGGAATTCGTGCTCGAAACTCTTGATGCTCAGTACCCTCGCAAGATGGTATTCGACGTCTTTGGCGCAGAGCGTTTGCAGCGTTTTAATATTCAGGTCGGACAGACAGTGCTCGTAGCTTTCGATATTGATGCCCATGAGTATAATGGCCGCTGGTTCAACTCTATCCGTGCCTTCGACGTTCGTCAGGTGGATGCTACTCAGCCAGTGGCTGCTCAGGCTTCTGATGCTGTGCCTGTTTCTGCTCCTCAGGCTGTGGGTGCTGCTCCCGTTGCTGCTCCTGCTGAGGAAGAGGTTGCTGATAGTCCAGACAACCTGCCATTCTAATCCCACCCACATTCGTTTCCCCTTTTGAATAAGCACAAACGACATATCACATCCTCCCACTCATCATTGCATCTGAAGTTCCCTTCTGCCAAATGGTGTGTGGGAGTTCTTTTGGTACTTGCTGCTTATTCTGCTGTGTTCTATTATTTCTTTGTCGGACCTACTGGTTTTCGCTGGCGAGCCCTTTATGGCGATGCCACCTATCCTTCTGGTTATGAAATCCAGGGCATCGACATTTCTCATTATCAGGGTACCATCGACTGGGAGGCTCTGCGTAATGCTATGATCAACAAGACCCCTGTGCGCTTTGTCATTGTCAAGGCTACTGAGGGTTCCACCATGATTGACGAGACTTTTGAGGATAATTTCTATCAGGCTCGCGAATACGGTTTTATTCGCGGTGCATATCATTTCTATAGCACCAAGTCGTCTGCTCGCGAACAGGCTCAGCATTTCCTCGATAAGGTAAAACTGGAGGAGGGCGACCTGCCACCTATTCTTGATGTGGAGCATAAGCCTGATGACCAGAGCATAGAAGATTTTCAGAAGGATGTGCTCACATGGCTTCACACTGTTGAAGACCACTATCATGTCAAACCCATCCTCTATACCTATCATAAGTTTAAGGAGAAATACCTCTCTGACCAGCGTTTTGATGACTATCCCTATTGGATAGCCCACTATTACGTTTCAAAGATGGAGTATAAAGGCGAGTGGAAGTTCTGGCAACATACCGATGCTGGCAAACTTGATGGCATCAAGGGCTATGTTGACTTCAACATCTATAACGGCTCTTATTATGACCTCAAGCAGCTGTGCATTAAGGAATAATAATGTAGTTTAGGGAGTTAGAAGGAGTTAGAGGGAGATAGAAGGAGTTAGAAGACAATACTTGAGTGCCTCACTCGAATACTCCATGCAAGAAAACGCTAATGTCCTCTATCTCCTTCTATCTTCCTCTATCTCCCCAAAAAATCAATCAATCTTGTCCACCACTATCTCCTCGCCAGTCTTGACATTCTCGGCGAGTATGCGCTCGCATACGGCATCCTCTATGTATGTCTGTATGGCACGCTTCAGCGGACGGGCACCAAACTGTATGTCGTAACCCTTCTTGGCTACCTGTTCCTTCACCTCTGGGGTGATGGTCAGTTTGTAACCCATGTCTTCCACTCTGTGGTAGAGACCCTTCAGCTCTATTTCGATTATCTGCTTGATGGCATCGAGATCCAGTTGGTCAAACATTATTATCTCGTCCAGACGGTTCAGGAATTCAGGGGCAAACTGCTTTGACAGGCTCTTCTGTATTATAGAGCGGGCATATTCCTTGTCCTTCTCGTTCACTATGCCGTTGGCCATTCCGTTGCCAGCAGCGTTGAAGCCCACTCCGTGAGCAAACTCCTTCAGCTGTCTGGTACCAGCATTACTGGTCATTATTATAATGGTATTGCGGAAGTCCACCAGTCTGCCGTTTCCGTCAGTCAGTCTGCCTTCGTCCAGCACTTGCAGCAGCATATTGAAAACGTTGCTGTTTGCCTTTTCTATCTCGTCGAGCAACACGATAGAGTAGGGCTTCCTTCTCACTCTCTCAGTCAGTTGTCCGCCTTCCTCGTAGCCCACATATCCTGGAGGGGCACCTACGAGTCGTGAGGTGTTGAATGCCTCGGCATATTCGCTCATGTCTATACGTATCAGGGCATCGTCTGAGCCAAACATCTCCTCTGCCAGTTTCTTGGCAAGGTGGGTCTTACCCACACCTGTAGGACCTAAGAACATAAACACGCCGATAGGGTGGTTAGGGTCATGCAGTCCCACACGGTTGCGCTGTATTGCCTTCACCATTTTCTCTATCGCCTTGTCCTGGGCTATCACTTCCTTCTTCAGTCTGCCAGCCATGTTCCTCAGCCTTTCGCCTTCTGATTCTGCCACTCTCTGCACAGGTATGCCAGTCATCATAGCCACAACGTCAGCCACATCATCAGCTGTCACATTCTCTCTGTCGCCAGCACTGCCTTCTGCCCAGCGGCGAGTGTGCTCAGCCAACTGGTCTTCCAGCTTCTGCTGCTGGTCGCGGAAACTTGCTGCCAGTTCGAAGTTCTGGTTCTGCACTGCCTGCAGTTTCTTGTCCTTCATCTCCTTTATCTGGTCTTCCAGCGACGTTATGTCAACAGGTATGTCGGCATGATGCAGGTGTATTCTGGCTCCCACCTCGTCCAGAGCGTCGATGGCCTTGTCAGGAAAGGCACGGTCAGTGATGTAGCGTTGTGTCAGTTTGACACATGCATGCAGTGCATCCTCTGAATAGTTCACGTGATGATGCTGCTCATACCTCTCTTTTATGTTTGAGAGTATCTGCATCGTCTCGTCAGTGGTCGATGGCTCCACTATTATCTTCTGGAAACGGCGCTCCAGGGCTCCGTCTTTCTCTATCGACTTGCGATATTCGTCGAGCGTCGTGGCACCTATGCACTGTATCACACCCCTTGCCAGTGCTGGCTTCAGCATGTTGGCAGCATCCATTGAGCCGCTTGCTCCGCCTGCACCTATTATGGTGTGTATCTCGTCTATAAATATAATAATGTCAGGGTTCGCCTCCAGCTCCTTTATCAGGTTCTTGATGCGTTCCTCAAACTGTCCTCTGTACTTGGTGCCTGCCACCATGCCAGCCATGTCCAGTCCCACCAGTCGCTTGTTGTGCAGTATTGGTGACACCTTCTTGTCGGCTATCATCTGTGCCAATCCTTCCACTATGGCACTCTTGCCCACGCCAGGCTCGCCTATCAGTATAGGGTTGTTCTTCTTGCGTCGGCACAGTATCTCCTGCAGTCGCTGTATCTCTTTCTCTCTGCCCACTACAGGGTCCAGCTTGCCTTCCTCAGCCGCCTTGGTGAGGTCTATTGAGAAACGGTTTATCGTAGGTGTCTTGGTGCTCTGCTTGCTGCCCTCAGCCTTCTCCTGTTGGGTAGCAGTGTCCTGAGGCTCCTCGTCTATGGTGTCCTCATATTCCTCCTCATCGTCTGAGAGGTTTATTGCCTTTATGTGCATATATTCTTTCATCATTCTTAATCCTTTGTACTTTGTCCCTTGTCACTTTGTACTTTGTCCCTTGTCACCTTACAAAGAGTGTGCCATAATGGTTATTTCGGCATTTCCTATGCCATAAATTCCTAACATTGGCGCATCAGCACGCATTTCCTCCAGCAGAGTCTGACAGCTGGGTGTGCCATCGGCACTGACAAACTTCTTGTCTGGCAGTCTGAACTTGGTCACAAAGTAGGCATACACATAGTTAAGGTATAGCGACAGGTCGTGTGTCACCACTTCCTCAGGTATCTTCTCATACACTGCCAGAGCCTTGTCAGGCTTCTCGGCATAGAGCAGTGCCCACCCAAGGGTGTTGCTCACGGCGTGGTTGTCAGGATTCTCAAAGTTCAGCCTGTACAGTTCGTTGAGCACCTCGCTGGCTCTGCCGTCTTTCACCATCGCCATACAGTAGTTCAGGGCATACGATAGGCGGTCGGGCTGCAGTGTGCGCAGAGCATCGTAATAGAATGCTGCCTTGCCGTAGTCGCCGCTTGAGTAGTAAGCCTTAGCCATTCCCCTCATGCTGGGCTGGTGGTTAGGGTGCTCCTGCAGGTATGAGTTGTAGTAATCTACCGCCTCGCCATAAACGCCCTCGTTCATCAGCAGCTCGCCTGACAGGTAGTCCAGTTCGGCATCGTCCTGATTAGGGTAGCAGTTTATCAGGTCCTCCAACGCGCGCAGGTACTTTTTCTTTATCATGTATTTGCCCATCTCCATCATGTGTGGGGTATCTACATAACTTAGTGATATCAGCCATGCCTCAAAGTCCTCAGCATCCTTGAAGGGGTCGTTGAGTGCCTTGCCCAGAGGGTGAATGGAGAAGAAGCGGAACAGGTCTTGCAGATACTGCCTCCTCACGTATGTGGGTTCCTGCACCTCGCTTATGTCTTTGTGCATACCTATAGGTCCCAGGTCGCCTTCCTCCATCAGTTCGCGCATCTTGTCTGAGAAGTCGCCTATCACGTCTGCCATGGCAAATACGAAGGAGTATTTGTCTGAATTGCAGAACGGTCCCATCTCCAGCACTCGCTCCAGGAATTTGCTGCCCTTCAGCTTCTCTGCCACTGCAGTCAGGTCGGGGTGGTTGATGTCGAATGGTGCAAACCAGTTTGACACCTTGTTGAAGAACGGGTAGCGCTTCATCTGCTTGAATCCTCCGAAGAATATGTCTGAGCCCTGCTTCTGCATCTTCTGCACCTTCATGATGTTCTGCTCCATAGCCTCAATCTTCTCCTCTGAGTCTTCGTCGCTGTTCTCCTCGTCCTTCTCCACAATGCCGTTTCGGGTCACTATGAAGGGCTGGTTCTTTATTATCTCAGGCATTATGGTCTCGTTTATCTTCGTAGCATCCACATCAGCCTGCGTACATTTTATCAGTTGTATCTGAAGTTCTATGAGTGCCTTCACCGCCTCGTCGCTGTCTAACAGTTCCTTTAGCACCTCGTCGCGCTTCTTGTTATACACGGCATCTCTGTCCATGCTCAGCGCCAGAACACATCCCACAAAGGCTCTCTGTCTCATGTCCTCGTACATCGAGATTTGTCCTTCGTCACCTTGTCCCTTTGTACTTTGTATCTTGTCACTTAGTCCCTTATATATCCTTGCTAAGCACAGCGCTTTCTGCTTCGAGAAATGCTGCAGGGTGCTCAGCGTCAGTGCTCCTATCAGTATGTAGTGCTGACTGGTCAGTTTTACGTCGCCAGTGAAGTGGCTCACCCAGTCCTCTATGTTCTCGTTGCGCCAGTGGTATGATGCCATCACCTCATAGAAAGCATACTCAGCATTAGCCTCCAGCAGAGCCTCTACCGATGAGTCCATCTGCTTCACGTAAGGCATCCATGCCTTCACTAATGGCATCTCCCTCAGCTGCTCACACACCTGTATGTCATAATCCAGATTGCTCAGCTTGCCCTTGATGCCTCTGAATATCTCGCCTCGCTTAGGGTCGTTCACACCCCTCACAAAGTAGTCGCGCAGCATCTGAAACTCCGTTCTCAGCATCTCCAACCTCTCGGCAAAGTTCTCGTTAGGATACTTCGCCGCAGTCACTGCCAGAGCGTTTATCGCCTCTATTATCTGTCCGTTTTCTATCAGGTATATCGTATTCACTTCCATATCCTTTCGTAATTTTCCTTGCCAAATCTTCTAATCGAGTCCTGAGCTATCCTCAGTGGCTCCTTCAGCTTCGCTACGTTAACGATAACTGGAACCTTAACCAGTTTCGAGTTCCGTGGGCTTTGTTGCCCCTTGTCCCCTTGTCCTTTGTCACCTTGTCCCTTGTCTTGGTTCCCGTTCCGTAGCGAGCTTTGCTCGCGTTTCGTAGCAACCTTTGGTTGCGTATCGTTCCCGTTCCCGTTATCGTTCCCGTTAAGGAGCGGAAGCTCCACTCCTCCTTGCTTCACTGCCATCGTCGCATAGGGCTCAGGCAGCATCGCCGCATCCACATTGCCCGTCGTCAGCATCTTCAGTCGCACCATCAGGTCCTCCACCTGAATGATGAACACAGGCTGCTTGGCATTTATCAGCGAGTCCACCGCCATGCGAGCCAGGTCGTAGGAGTGACCCTCCTTGTCAGCCGCTATCACCTTGTCGTTCAGCTGGCTGATGCGCTTGATTCTTGCCTTCTTCGATGTTACCAGCTTGAAGTCTATCGCCTCGTCGTTCACGCAAACGTCAGCCTCGCCACTCTCCACAGCCTGTCGGCATTCAGCTATCGAACCCTTCCTTATCAGTCTCACGTCAGCGTGCAGAGAGTCGAGCAGTCCCAGGTGCTCAGCCACCATCAGTGGCAGACACTCATCCACCTCCACTATAGCCACTCTCACAGCCTTAGCCGAAGTAGCCTTGTCAGCCTCATTGCCATCCTTGCCAGAACAAGCCGCCAGACTCATCACCAGCACTCCCCACGCCAATATGTATTCTACTAATCTCATAAACTAATGCAAAGGTAATAAATTACCTTGACCTATGCAATTTTAGGGTAGTTTTTAACATTTAAGCCCCTTCTCTCTGCAGAGGCATTACTTTTAGGGTATAAAAGCATTACTTCTATCGCTAAAAGCATTACATTTAGCGCTAAAAGCATAGCTTTTATCTTTGCTCCGTTTTCCTCCCCGTTTTGCATGGTTACGTGCCACGTAACCCACTAAACCTCAACGTGTTGCAAGAAAAATCACTTTTTCTCTCAGAAAAGCCATTTTTGCACACTTTCGCCCTTTTGTGCAGGGTAGTTTTTAACATTTCAGCCTGTCGCCATGCGCAAAAAGGTTGACAAGGTTGACAAGGTTGACTTGATGTTTTTGGTGAACAAGGTGAACATCGTGATTTTGTAGAAAATGTAGAAAATGTAACTTTTGTAACTTTTGTAACTTTTGTAAACAAAGTAAACAAGGTCAACAAAGTCAACAAAGTCAACAAAGTCAACCGACCTTGCACGCTCGCGCACGTATATATTATATATAATATTACCCCTTTAATATAAAAAATATAATAAAATTATATTTTTTATATAGTTCCCCCTCTTCTTTATTCATCTCTTAATCTCAGTCAAATCTCAGACTGAAAACAAGGCGTTCACCTTGTTCCCCTTGTTCACCTCGTTAACAATGTCTACAAAAGTTACAATTTTTACATTTTCTACATTTTGAAGTCAACCTTGTCAACTTTGTCAACCTTTTTCTGTCAACCTTTCCAGAAAAATATCATGGTTGACTTTGTTGACATTGTTTACTTTGTTTACCCTTTTGCTTGAAAAAACAAAAATGATTTATGGGATACTGCCAAGGCACCGTCGCGAAACGCGACACCCCTTTGGGGAGGGAGTAACGAATCGCGACACCCCTTGGAGGGGGGGTAGTTACTGCCGATACCCCTCATAAAAACACGTTTTTTCCTTGAACATTTTGTTGTTTCGAAAGTTTTTCTTAATTTTGCAGATGTAATAATAAGGAACATGTTTATTTATGGAAGATTTTGTATTAACAATCCCAACAAAAGATAAGGAATTCGTTGAGACACTAGTGCAACGAATGGGATGGACCATACGCTTTAGACGTGAGTCAGTTGACAGGTTTATTAAATCATGTCCTAAATCTCCGCTGATGACGGATGATGAGATCCAGGCAGAGATTAATGCTGTACGTAAAGGCAAATGAAGGTTCTGTTAGATAGCAATCTTTGGATTTCGTTTATGATAGGACGGCGTCTCTCGTCTCTATCAGACGTGATGTGTAACCATGATGTGGAGATTTATACTTGCGAAGAACAGTTAAATGAAATCAGGGAGGTAATATCAAGAGAAAAATTTACGAATCTAATACCACCAGAAACACGATACTATTTCTTTGAAATGATATATGATGTTTGTCATATCGCAGAAATAACAGTAGAGGCAAAGTCTGACATTCGTGACCCTAAGGATTTATATCTGCTTTCAATAGCAGAGAGCATACCAGTTGATTATATAGTCAGTGGGGATAAAGATTTGACCGATTTAGGTTCACATGCAGGAATACCGATACTAAAATACTCAGAATTCTTGGAGAAAATTTAATTATTATTTTATTTACCTTTTGCTTGGCAACCACATACCAGAAACAGGTATCTGGTTCTAAATGCGACACCCCTTGCAGGGGAGTAACGAAACGTGACACCCTTTAGGTGTGTCACTATTAATGACACCCCTCAAAAAAAACTTTGTTTTTCTTTGTGTATTCCAAAGATTTTTTGTACCTTTGTAGTGTTAAACTAAAACCATAAAAAATAAGAAAGAGATAAGACTATGAAATATACTTGGGTACCTTTTTATAAGGAGTTTGCAAAGAAACTCTTGAAGTTCAGAGACAATAGAAAGCCATTGGTTGATTGGATATATAGCAATATTGATGCGAGTCTTATAAAGCATTTTAAGGATGCTCCTGATGGTAGGCATGTTCCAGATACAGATCCATTTACGGTAATGGCTATCATAAATCGTGGTATATCATGGAATAAGAAAATAGAACTCTGTAAGCAGTTCAAGAGTTTCCTTGGTATTTCAGCTTCTGTTCCCGAAGATTTCTCAGGAGTACCAGAGATGAATAATATGCTTTCAAATTTCATGGCTTTTGAAGATAGCAGAAAAGAAGGGGATATAGAAAGACTTTGGGATGTATTTGAGGCAGCAGTAGAGGATATGAACATTCAGCCAGAGTATGATGCTCTTAATGGTCAGTATCTTATAAAATTTAATCTTTCAATTGGTTTGTTTTGGATTCGTCCTGACAAATATCTGTCATTAGATGGTAATAATAAGAAGCTACTCGAGGCTAATGGTATAACCTTTGACAAGACAAGTTTTCTTCCATATCATGAATATGAAAGAGTTATGAATGAGCTGAAAGCAAAGATGCTGTCTCAAGATTTGGGATTTACGAACTTTGTAGAATTTTCAGATGTATCCTATAATCAGAGCAAACAAAACTCAGTCAAAAAACAAACACAGAAAGCTGACTATGTGGATAAGCTAAATAAGTTGGTTGAAGGTCAAACTGGTGTGCCTAAGAGAGTTCCTGCAGGCTCAAAACAATATTGGTGGTTGGTTGCTAACCCTAAGATATGGAGTATTGCAGATATGGAGATTGATGAGGAGCAAGGCTACACTTTATATAATGATAACGGACACCAAAGGAGAATATTCAAACATTTCCTAAGCGCGAAAGAAGGTGATATAGTTATAGGTTACGAAGCCACACCAACGAAGCAGATAGTAGGACTACTTGTCATATCAAAAGCCAATGACGGACAGATGATATGTTTCAAGAAAACTGAAACATTCGTAACACCAATAGACTTCTCTCAATTGAAAAATACTCCAGGACTTGAAAATATGGAGTACATGAAGAATCAGCAAGGCTCTTTCTTTAAGGTTACAGAAGACGAGTATGACATCATCATGGAGATGGTGAGGGCAGAGAACCCAATAAAAGAACTGGGGAAGAAAGACAAATACAGCAAAGATGATTTCTTGGATGATGTATTTGTGACCAAACAAGATTATGAGCAGTTGGAATCTCTGTTGCTAAGGAAGAAGAACTTGATTCTGCAAGGTGCTCCTGGTGTAGGTAAAACGTTTGCAGCAAAGAGACTTGCCTATGCTATGATGGGTGAGAAGGATGAAGACAGAATTATGCAGGTTCAGTTTCATCAAAACTATAGCTATGAGGACTTTGTGATGGGATATAGACCAAACGAAGACGGAGGTTTTGACCTCAAAGAAGGTGTATTCTATCATTTCTGCAGAGTAGCGGCAACAGATAAGGAACATAAGTATTTCTTTATTATAGACGAGATAAATCGTGGCAATCTGAGTAAGATATTTGGAGAACTGCTGATGCTGATAGAGAAGGACTACAGGGACACACCTATGCAGATGTCGTATATGGATAAGAGGTTTGCCGTTCCTTCCAATGTCTACATAATAGGCATGATGAATACAGCAGACCGTTCTCTTGCAATGATAGACTATGCTCTCCGCAGACGTTTCAGTTTCTTTGAGATGAAACCTGCCTTTGACTCACCAGGCTTCAAAGAGTATATTGCAAAGAAACATGACTTGCAGTTAAATAATTTGGTAAAAGCTATTACAGAACTAAATAAGGTGATAGCAAATGATGCTTCACTTGGAACAGGCTTCTGTATTGGTCACAGTTATCTTTGTGATTTAGAAGACAGCTACAATTTGGAAAGTATAGTGGAGTATGACATCATACCTATGCTTAGGGAATATTGGTTTGATAATGATGACTGCTTTAATAGCGAAGTGCAGAAGTTAAGGAATGCCATCAAATGACAGAAGATAAAGGCATACTGATAAAGAATATCTATTATATGCTTGCTTATGCTTTTCAAGAGCTTAAGCAGAACAACTATGCAGAAATAAAGGGCGAGGATTTTGATGATATATATAACCTCTTTGCAGAGATATTGCATAGAGGCATCTCTTACCAACTGAAACAAGGTCTTTATAGGGAATATGTCGCTCATAATGAGTCACTGCTTACAGTGAGGGGCAGAATCAACATGAGTGAAACCATAAGAAACAGGATGCGTAATAATCAGCAGATAAGTTGTGATTATGACACTCTGACTGAGAATAATATCTATAATCAGATTCTTGTGGCTACAACCCATGTGTTGCTGAAACATTCAGATGTAAAGAATGAAACCAAGCAGAAACTGAAGAAACTTATGCTGTTTTTCCATGGTGTAAGTGTCATAGATGTTCATTCTATTCATTGGGACAGCCTTAGGTTTGACCGCAATAACAGAAATTATAGGATGTTACTTTACATCTGTTATTTCGTTGTGAAGGAATGGTTGTTGACAACTGAAAAAGGCGATTTTAAGATGCAGTCTTTTTCTGATGACCATTTATGCAGATTGTTTGAAAAGTTTGTTTTGGCATACTATAAGAAACATCACCCAGAATTAAAACCCAATGCAGCTCAGATAGGATGGAATATAGTGGAGGAAAAAACGGATTCTTCTGTACTTCCTATCATGCAAACCGATATACTACTATCAATGGGTGAAAGAACACTTATTATTGATACAAAGTATTACTCAAAGATACTGCAACAGCAATTTGGCAAGGAAACAATTAGAAACAGCCATCTATATCAGTTGCGTACATACGTTGATGAATACGATAGAGAACATCGACACAATGTCGATGGAATGCTTCTCTACGCAAAGACAAAGAACGATAACCTTGATGATGCACAGATAACTCATAGAGACGGATATACACTCTATATTCGTACATTAGACCTGAACACAGATTTTGAAAATATAAAAGATAGATTGGAGAGTTTTGTTGCAATATGATACAAAATGTCTCCACTAAATGTGGACTCATGAATGAACCTGAAGGAACGAAACGTTCCTTCAGCTAAAATCTATATTTCCCCTTAAAATTTGGAGGAAAGGAAAAAAGTTTGTAAATAGTTTGGAAGAAAGAAAACTTTGTTGTACTTTTGCAATCGAAAGTAATACAAATGTAATACAAAGCAATACAGAAAGATGGAGACGACAATAAGAAGAAAACCAACATCATTCAGACTGAGAGGGGACATAATAGAAGGACTGAAGCGTAATGCTGCACGTGAAAATCGTACGCTGAACAACTATGTTGAAAGTGTGCTTATGGATGTGGTGTATGGTGAGCCTAACGAGGTTACCAAAGCTGCAATAAGAGAGGCTATGTCAGGAAAGAATCCTAATAAGGTTTATTCTGGTGTTAAGGAAATGTTTGACGATATCATGAACGAGGAGTAATGAAAAGCATTCAACCTACAACACAATATAGAAAGGACCTCAAAAGATATAAGAATAAACCCGAAAAAATAAAGGCTCTCAAGAAGGTTCTTGAGATGCTGATCAATGAACAACCAATTCCCTCTGAATACAGACCACATTTTTTGTTGGGACAATACAAGGGGTGTATGGAATGCCACATTCAGGGGGATTTCTTATTGGTGTGGTTTGATAGAGAACGAGACATTATAGAACTCGTCAGGCTGGGTAGCCACTCAGAATTATTTGGTAAATAGATGACCATACGAAACATACGGTCATCCACCTCTATATTTCCCCTCAAAATTTAGAGGAAAGGAAAAAAGTTTGTAATTTTGCAACTATTAGAAATGTATAGGAATTATGGGTGAAAACAATAGGCATAAATATATAAGGAGAGCGGCTGTCATAATTTTTGTTGTTATTGCTGTTTTGGGGGTTAGTGGCTGGCACTTGTGTAATAATGAGAGAAATGATGGTGCAGCTAACCCAGAACGCGTGATAACTAAGAAATGGCGCTTCGCTGGCTATGTGTTGAGGAATGGAGAGAAGCAACCTGTTAAGATTTCTTTCTATCAGGATGGAACGGAATATAGGGATGCTAAATTCCAAGACATAGCAGCGAATGAAACTGTGGATATGGAGGTGACGAAAGAGAAGAACTCCTTCGTCTTTGAGGGCATGAAGAACGGTATTACATACCGCATAGAGGTCATAAAGAACTCTAACGCCTCATCATGGGGAGGCTCACTCCAAATGGATTCACAGACTATGGCTATCTCCCTGCATGAAGAGAGTGGCAATTAGACCATTTTTATCATCGTATAACACGCTGATTATTAAAATGTTTATTCCTCTATATCGGTGACGGTGGAGATGGCGTTGATGAAGTTATAGGAGATGGTTTCAATCATGGCGATGTTGAGTCGTGTAGCCATGCTGAAGGTGTTTTTCTCGAGAGCCCTACTCAGAGCGAGGTGATATAGTTTGCCTGCCTTTGGGTAGGGTTTGCGGTAGAAGGGTATCTCTTCGGGTTTGAAGCCCCAGAAGTCGATGAGTATGTTGGCTTCAAGGTTAGCCACTTGCACCAGTCCGATGGTGTGCAGCCATGTGGTGAGTTTGTTGGCATCGATGCTGTCGAGTTGCTGTCTGAGCAGTCTGCCGAGTGCTATGATGCCCTCGATGCTCACGTCGGAGGTGATGAGTGTGTGGGCGTTGGCAACTATGGTGTCGAGCACGAGGAGGGTTTCGTCTGATGTGTCAGGGGCGTTCATCTCTTCTTCGCGCACTTCCATGAGGTGCTTGTCTGACCAGTGGTTGAAGAGTGTGGCATCGGTCAGGGGGTATTCGCGCTGAAAGGGTACCACATCGAGCTCTTTGCCCAACTGGGGCGCTCCCATTGCCATGTAGCCGAGCACGTTGAGTGTTTCGGCTGCCTTGCAGAGCATTCGCCATTTGTAGGGCGACATGGGTTCGAGCGGCTGCGTGGTGTCGTTGAATGCGCCTGCCTTGAGCAGGGCTATGAGGTTATTGGTTATTGAGTTGTGCATTGGCTTTTGCTAAGTCTTCGGGGGTGTCTATTCCTATTGTTTCGGTGGTGGTTTCGCCTACCTTGATGCGATAGCCGTTCTGCAACCAGCGCAGTTGTTCGAGTGACTCGGCTATCTCGAGTGACGACTGGGGCAGTTGTGTCACCTCTCTCAGCACCTCGCGACGATAGGCGTACATGCCTATGTGCTTGAGGTAGGGGAAGTGGTCGGCCCACTCTTGTGGCTCCTTGCCTCGGCAGTAGGGTATCACACTGCGACTGAAGTACATGGCGAAGCCTCGGTTGTCGAGCACTATTTTGGGTGAGTTGGGGTTTTGCACAGCCTCTGTATTGCTGCCAAACCTGATGCCGAGTGTGGCTATCTGGGTGGTGGCATCGTCGAAGCAACGGCATACGCTCTCTATCTGCTCAGGCTGTATGAAGGGCTCGTCGCCCTGCACGTTGACCACCACGTCGAAGGTGTTGCCTGCCTGTTCTATCTTCTCCATAGCCTCCTCTATGCGGTCGGTGCCCGATTTGTGGTCGGTGCGTGTCATCACCACCTTGCCTCCCCATGAGAGTACATGGTTGTAGATGCGCTCGTCGTCGGTTGCCACGTAGGCATCCTTTATCTGCTTGGTCACTTGTTCATAGACACGCTGAATGACCGTCTTGTCACCAAGCATGGCAAGGGGTTTGCCTGGAAAACGTGTAGAGGCATAGCGTGCAGGTATTATAGCAATAAATTTCATAATGTGCAAAGTTACAAAAAAGTTCATAGTAAGTGTTGCGTGGCTGGCAGTTATTTTGTTTTTGAGGGTTAAAAAATATTAAACGTGTCTTAACTTTCAACTTTCAACTTTCAACTTTCAACTATTCTTTGTACCTTTGGAGCAAATTATGACTTGAATTTACTACTACTTTGAGATATATACTAACATACATACTGACAGCCGTAGCACTAACAGCCTCGGCGCAGAAGATATCGGTAGGCTCGTGCCAGACGCACGACGGAGGAACATATCAGGGAGAGATGATGAGTGGCAAGCCCAACGGTAAGGGCGTGACCAGATACAGCAATGGTGACAGATATGAAGGGCAATACGAGAAAGGCAAGCGTCAAGGTTTCGGCATATACACGTTTGCCGACGGTGAGCGTTATGAAGGACAATGGTTCCAGGACCAGCAGCACGGCAAGGGTGTGTTCTATTTTGCCAACAACGACCGCTACGACGGACTGTGGTTTAAGGACTACCAGCAGGGTCACGGCGTGATGTACTACCACAACGGCGACAAATATGACGGCGGATGGCGAATGGACAAGCGTTCGGGCAAAGGCACCTATACATATAAGGAAGGTGCATACTACAAAGGCGAATGGAAAGACGACCAGAAGGACGGCAAAGGCATATTCGACTGGGGCGATGGTTCCAATTACGACGGCATGTGGATAGCTAACAGGCGCACGGGCAAGGGCACGTTCCACTATGCCAGCGGCGACGTATATACAGGCAACTGGCTCGACGACCTGCAAGAGGGCAAGGGCATATACCGATATAAGAACGGCGACGTGTATGAGGGCGACTACAAGGAGGGCGAGCGCACGGGTGAAGGAGTGCAGCGCTTTGTGAATGGCGACAAATACACAGGTCACTTTCTCAATGGCGATAAGGACGGAAGGGGTATTTTCGTGTGGAGCAACGGCGACCAGTATAACGGCGAATGGAAAAACGACAAGCAGAACGGCAGAGGACTGCTGACCAAGAAGACTGGCGACCGCTATGAAGGCACCTTCAAGAACGGACAGCTCAACGGCGAGGTGATAATACACTACTCTGACGGCAGCAAATATAAAGGTACATATAAGAACGGCAAGCGCGAAGGCAAGGCGATAGAAGAGTCTGCCGACGGCATACGTTTTGAGGGCTCATACCACGATGACGAGCGCGACGGCAAGTTCGTGGAGAAAGACAAGACAGGTCAGATAATAGACCAAGGCACCTATGAGATGGGGCAGAGAGTGGGAAATTAGTAATTAGAAATTAGTAATTAGTAATTAGAAATTAAATATTTAACCTAAAAAACTTAAGCATTATGATCGTTGACACATTAGACAATCTGAAGTATTATGTAGGCGTTAACCCACTGTTCGCTGACGTAGTGAAGTTTCTGAAAGAGAATGACTTGGCAAGCCTGGAGCCTGGCAAGCATGAGATAAAGGGCAAAGACCTCTTTGTAAACATCATCAACCAGAAGGGCAAACTGCCTGACGAGGCTGTGATGGAGACTCATAAGAACATGCTCGACATACAGATACCTATCGACGGCGAGGAGACATACGGCTACCTGCCACTCGAGGATATCACCATCGAAGCAGAGTATAACGCTGAGAAGGACGTAACGAAGTATCCTGGCCAGCCAAGTTCTACATACGTGGCTTGTCGCCCAGGCATGATGGCTATATTCTTCCCTCAGGACGGTCACACACCTTGCATCTCTAACGACGAGATGTTTAAGAAGGCAGTCTTTAAGGTTAAGTGCTGAAAAACTAAGATACTATGGCTGAAACAAAGAAAACCACCAAGACCGCTGCCGCTAAGAAAACCACTAAGAAGGCAGTGAAGAAAGCCGTCGTAGCGGCACCCGTTGCACCCGAACATATCGGGATAGTAAGCAGAGACCCCTGGCTGGAGCCATATGAAAATGCCATACGTGGCAGACACGACCATGCAATGTGGATGGCTGACCACCTGACAAACGGAGGAAAACAAAAACTCTCTGACTTCGCTACAGGTTACCTATACTATGGTCTGCATAAGACTGACAAGGGATGGGTACTCAGAGAATGGGCTCCTAATGCTACGGAGATTTACCTCATAGGCGACTTCAACGACTGGAAAGAGAATAAGAAGTATGCCATGAAGAAGTTGAAGAACGGTCAGGACTGGGAGATAAAACTGCCAGCCAATGCACTGAAGCATGGCGACCTCTTCAAACTCCTCGTGAAGTGGAACGGAGGACAGGGCGAGCGTATTCCTGCATGGATTCGACGAGTGGTGCAGGATGATGTGACCAAGATATTCTCCGCTCAGGTATGGGCACCAGAGAAGGAGTATAAATGGAAGAAGAAGACCTTCAAGCCAAACACTACGCCTCTGCTCATTTATGAGTGTCACATAGGTATGGCGCAGGATGCCGAGAAGGTCGGCACCTACAAGGAGTTTAAGGACAACGTGCTTCCACGCATTATCAAGGCAGGCTATAACTGCATCCAGATAATGGCTATACAGGAGCACCCTTACTACGGCTCGTTCGGCTACCACGTAAGTAACTTCTTTGCTGCCTCCAGCCGCTTCGGAACGCCTGAGGACCTGAAAGAGCTGATAGACACTGCGCATCAGGCAGGACTGGCCGTAATCATGGACCTTGTTCATTCTCATGCTGTAAAGAACGAGGTAGAAGGGTTAGGCAACTTCTGTGGCGACCCAGACCAGTATTTCTACCCAGGCGACCGCAGAGAGCATAACCAGTGGGACTCTCTCTGTTTCGACTATGGCAAAGACCAGGTGATGCACTTCCTGCTGAGCAACTGTAAGTTCTGGCTTGACGAATACCATTTCGATGGTTTCCGCTTTGACGGTGTTACCTCAATGCTCTACTACAATCACGGACTGGGAGTTGACTTCGGAGGTTATGGCGACTACTACAACGGTGGTCAGGATGATAATGCCATCTGCTACCTTACGCTTGCCAACAAGGTGATACACGAGGTAAACAAGAACGCTATCACCATAGCCGAGGAAATGTCGGGCATGCCAGGCTTGGCAGCCAAGATAGAGGATGGCGGCATGGGCTTCGACTACCGTCTGGCCATGGGCTTGCCTGACTACTGGATTAAGATGATCAAGGAGAAGAGCGACGAGCAGTGGAACCCACGTGACATATTCTGGGAGATGACCAACCGCCGTGCTGACGAGAAGACCATCTCATACGCAGAGAGTCACGACCAGGCACTCGTGGGCGACAAGACCATCATCTTCCGCCTTATTGATGCCGATATGTACTGGCACTTCAAGAAGGGTGACGAGAACGAGACAGCACGTCGCGGCATAGCCCTGCACAAGATGATACGCCTCGTGGTGTCAAGCACCATCAACGGCGGTTACCTCAACTTCATGGGCAACGAGTGGGGACACCCAGAGTGGATAGACTTCCCACGCGAGGGCAACGGATGGAGCTGTAAGTATGCCCGCAGACAGTGGAACCTTGTGGATAACAAGGAACTTTGCTACCACTGGCTGGGAGACTTCGACAGGAGGATGCTCGAGGTGATGAAGATGGAGAAGAAGTTCAACGAGACACCCGTAAGAGAAATATGGGTTAACGAGGGCGACCAGGTAATGGCATTCATGCGTGGAGACCTTATCTATGTCTTCAACTTCTCGCCAACACGCTCCTATACCGACTACGGTTTCCTTGTGCCTATGGGCTCATACAATGTAGTTCTGAATACAGACTCCAAGGAGTTTGGTGGCAATGGCTTTGCTGATGACAGCATTACCCACATCACCAACTACGACGAGATGTATGTGAAGGATAAGAAAGAGTGGTTAAAACTCTATATTCCAGCACGTTCAGCAGTGGTGTTAAAGAAAAACTAAAATTTCTTCAACAGCAGATAAAGTTTGCAGTAGAATAGAAATGAGAAATCGCAGAAACAGCAGCAACATGGCACTCAACGTGGTGTGTACTGTTATCTTTGTCATTATTACATTCATATACTATTACTCGTTCCAGGGAGATATACTTGGAATGACGCAGTATGCGTGGTCTGACCACGAAACACATTATGACCGACTGACAGGCTGTCTGATATTCACTGCAATAGCTATACTTATTAAGTCGTTGACTGGTTTCCTGCTGGAGTTTCCGCAGCGTCTCAAGGCACTGGTGTATCTGCCAGCCATGATGCTGAGCGGACTGGCAACGGCAGAAACGGTTGACAGCAATGGTAACGTGAGCATACCATGGGGAGTAATAATATTCACCGTGGTTGTGCTCACGTTATATCCTTTTGTTGTCAGCAAACTCAAGAACTTGAGCGACTACAACGTGTCTGAACGCGACGGCTCTACCATACTAACCGCATGGTGGACCAACATACTTGTGATACTGCTGCTTACCGTGATGATGTACAGCATGGGAAACACAGACAGAACGCTGCACACCCGACTGAAGGTGGAACGACTGTGTCACGAGGGCAAATATGACGAAGCATTAGCTGTTGGTGTGCCAAAGTATGACCGTGACAAGGCACTGACAATGTGGCGCGCCTTAGCACTGGCAAAGACAGACGCGATGGGTGAGCGCCTGTTTAGATACAATATATCAAATGCGCAGAAAACCTTGTTGCCTAAGCAGACGGGCGAACCTCATGCCCTGTTGCGTGACTGTTACCCTATATGGCAGGCATTAGGTTTTGTGCCAAGAAAGATAGACGAGCGTCCTGAGTGGTATCTGAAGAGAGAGATAAGACGTGGTACGGCACGTAGCGCAGTGAAAGACTACCTGCTGTGCACCTATCTGATAAACAAAGACTTAGACGGCTTCGTGGAGACGCTGCCAAAGTATTACGACAAAGAGAAAAGCCTGCCCAAGCACTATGCCGAGGCACTGGTGTTATACAAAGGAATAAAGCGTGAAGAGGGCTATGGAGAGCTCGACTCGCTGAAGATAGATGACGGCGTGAAGGTAGATTATAACGACTTCCTCGCCATGATGCGTGCCAAGAAGCCTATGCTGCAAAAGCAGGCTGACATAAGGGATAACTATTTCGGAACATATTGGTATTTTTACTTCCGCAAATAAACTGGCATGATTATTGCATAGGCACGCAGTAAAAAACAAAATGATTGTATGAAAAAAGTAGATATGAACACTGTTGATAACGAAAAGACAGAAAATGTTGATGTGGAAGTAAACGACACCAACGAGGTAGAAGCATCTGAAAACCAAGAGCCAAAAGACGAGCAGCAGCAAGAAACGGCAGAGAATGCCGAGACTGCCGAGACTGAGCAGCAAGACCCTCTGGAGGCTGCCAAGGCTGAGATAGAAGAACTCAAGAAGCAGGCACTATATAAGCAGGCTGAGTTTGAGAACTTCCGCAAGCGCACGCTGAAGGAGAAGGCTGACCTCATATTGGCAGGCGGCGAGAAGGCTATTACTGCCATTCTGCCAGTGCTGGACGACTTTGAGCGCGCCCTTGCCGACAAGAGTGACGATGCCAATGCCATTCGCGAGGGTATGGAACTGATATTCCAGAAGTTCCAGAAGACACTCGAGAGTCTGGGCGTGAAGAAGATAGAGACTGAGGGTGCCGACTTCAACGTTGACTACCACGAGTCTGTAGCACTCGTTCCTGGTATGGGCGAGGACAAGAAAGGCAAGGTGATAGACTGCGTGCAGACGGGCTACACACTCAACGATAAGGTTATAAGATTTGCAAAGGTTGCTGTAGGACAGTAAGAGGAAAGGAGATAGATATGGCAAAAAGAGATTATTACGAGGTGCTGGGCGTTGACAAGAAAGCCAGTGCTGCCGACATAAAAAAGGCTTACCGCAAGATAGCCATCAAGTATCACCCTGACAGACAGGGTGGCAAGAGCGAGGCGGAAAAGAAAGAAGCCGAAGAGAAGTTTAAGGAGGCAGCAGAGGCTTATGCCGTGCTTTCTGATGAGCAGAAGCGCCAGCAGTATGACCAGTTCGGTTTTGATGGACCAAACATGGGTGGTGCTGGAGGTTTTGGAGGCTTTGGTGCAGGAGGGTTCTCCATGGACGACATCTTCTCTATGTTTGGCGATGTCTTTGGCGGCCACTCTGGTTTCGGCGGAGGTTTCGGAGGCTTTGGCGGTGGCAGCCGTCAGCAAGTACACCGTGGAAGTGACTTGCGCCTTAAGGTCAGACTGAACCTGAAAGAAGTCGCAACAGGCGTTACGAAGAAGTTTAAGGTACGTAAGGATATTCAGTGTTCTTCTTGTCACGGAACAGGTGGCGAAGGCGTGGAGACCTGTAGAACTTGTCATGGCAGCGGTGTTGTAGTGAAGCAACAGCAGAGCATCTTCGGCATGATGCAGACACAGAGTGTTTGTCCTACCTGTGGCGGTGAGGGCAAGACCATCAAGAATAAATGTCCTAAGTGTAACGGCGAAGGCGTAGAGCGTGGCGAGGAAGTAGTAGAGATAAACATCCCAGCAGGTGTGCAGGACGGTATGGTGGTCAACGCACCAGGCAAGGGTAATGTAGGCAGACGCAACGGCGTGCCAGGCGACATCAAGGTGTTTATCGAGGAAGAGCCAAACGATACCTTCGTGCGTGACGGCAGAGACCTGATATACAACCTGCTGCTTGATTTCCCCACTGCAGCACTGGGCGGCGACGTAGAGATACCTACCATAGAGGGAGGCAGACTCAAACTGAAGATAGAGCCAGGCACACAGCCAGGCAAGACTCTGCGCCTGAGAGGCAAGGGACTGCCTTCTGTCCAGGGTTACGGTTACGGCAACGGCGACATACTGGTGAACATATCAGTGTATGTGCCTAAGACACTGTCAAAAGATGAGAAGAAAGAACTCGAGAAGATGAAGGGGTCAGATAACTTCAAGGCTGATGCCTCAACCAAGAACAATTTCTTTAACAAGTTCAGGAGTTATTTCAACTAAATGACTTACAGCGAGACATTAGAATATCTGTATAACGTAGCGCCTGCCTTTGAAAAGGTGGGCGCTGGTGCTTATAAGGAGGGACTGAGTAATACCAAGGCGCTGGATGAACATTTCAATCATCCACACAGAGAGTATAAGACCATACACGTGGCAGGCACCAACGGCAAGGGAAGTACCTCGCACATGCTTGCCGCCATACTGCAACAATGCGGATACAGGGTGGGGCTTTACACCTCGCCACACCTCGTTGACTTCAACGAGAGAATAAGGGTTAACGGCACGCCCATCAGTCATGAGCGCATTATCTCTTTTGTAGAAGAAGAGAGGAGTTTCTTTGAACCCCTCCAACCATCATTCTTTGAACTTACCACAGCACTTGCTTTCAAGTATTTCGCTGAGCAGAAGGTGGACATCGCCGTGATAGAGGTGGGCTTAGGCGGTCGTTTAGACTGCACCAACATCATCACCCCAGAGGTCAGCGTAATAACTAATATATCCTTTGACCATACGGGTTTCTTGGGCGACACACTCGAGAAGATAGCAGGCGAGAAGGCTGGAATAATAAAGCAGGGCGTACCTGTTGTAATAGGCGAATACGTTACTGAAACCAAACACGTATTCCTCGATACGGCAAAAGAGAAAGAGGCACCTGTAGTCTTTGCACAAGACAGGGATTACGGCGTGTTGCCCTGTTGCCAACTCAAAGGCTACTGTCAGGATCATAACGTCAGAACGGTACTTGCCACCTGTGAGTTGCTGAAAGAGAAAGGAATAATAAAGGAGCAGTCGTGCATAGATTACGGCATAGCCCATGTGACAGATTTAACCCACCTGAGAGGGCGCTGGGAAAAGGTTTCAGAAAGTCCACTCGTTATCTGTGATACAGGACATAATCTTGCAGGGTGGGAGATACTCTCACGACAAATCAGTGAAACCTATGCCGAGATAAAGCGAAAGGAAGGAGAAGATGCCACATTGCGCATTGTCTTCGGTATGGTTGACGACAAGGACATCGACCATGTACTGAAGTTACTTCCACGTGATGCAGTTTATTATTTCACTCAGGCAGAGACGCATCGCGCTATTCCTGTAGAACAACTCGCAGCCAAAGCATATAGTGAAGGATTAAAGGGAAAAGTTTACAAGTCTGTAAAAGAAGCCTTTAATGCATCAATAAAAGAAGCCTCCTCAAAAGACTTTATCTTCGTGGGAGGTAGTTCTTACGTAGTGGCCGATTTCCTGAGCCTTTCGAGTTTATAAGTGACGATATTATACTCAATCAGTCAATCCACTTATATATATGTGTGGATTGACTGATTGAGTAAAATAGTCATTTAAGTTTGGCTGGCGAAAAGATTTTTGTGCGTTTGTGAATGCACACATATATATAGTGCATTCACAAACGCACAAGAATCCGCAGAAACTTAGCTTCCCTGTCTGGTTACTTAGCATCCTTGACAGGATACTTAGCCCCCGCATGTGGGAGCTAAGTAACCATATCAGTTTTAATATTTTGCTTCCTTAATCATTGCGGAAGATGATAGTACCATCCTTACTGTCGATAGTGATAGCCTTGTCTTTGCTAACAGCACCAGAGAGTAGCTGCTTAGAAAGTGCGTTGAGTACATCACGTTGTATAGCCCTCTTCACCGGACGGGCACCGAAGTCGGGGTCGTAGCCAGCCTCTGCAAGTGTGCTGATTGCAGCATCGGTGGTAACAAGGGTGAAGCCTTGCTGGTTGAGCATCTGTGCCACGCGGTCCATTTGCAGACGAACTACGGCACTGATTTGTTCCTTGCTGAGCTGACTGAAGTTGATTATCTCGTCGATACGGTTAAGGAACTCAGGACGGATAGGGGGCTTCACCATGCCGTTGCCATCAAGTATAGGAGCTTTGCCGTACAGCTGGTCCATAGTGAGGTTGCTGGTCATGATTATGATGGTATTCTTGAAGTTTACCACTCTGCCCTTGGAGTCGGTCAGTCTGCCGTCGTCAAGTACCTGTAGCAAGGTGTTGAAGACATCAGGATGAGCCTTCTCAATCTCATCAAAGAGCACTACAGAGTAAGGTTTGCGTCGTACGGCCTCAGTGAGCTGACCACCCTCATCGTAGCCTACGTAGCCTGGAGGCGCACCGATAAGACGTGTTACGCTGAACTTCTCCTGATACTCAGACATGTCGATACGAGTAATCATCTGCTCGTCGTTGAACAGGTAGTCGGCAAGTGCCTTAGCAAGCTCTGTCTTACCCACACCCGTGGTACCGAGGAAGATGAAGCTGGCGATTGGACGCTTAGGGTCTTGCAGTCCGGCACGTGAACGGCGCACGGCATCACTCACGGCACTGATAGCCTGATCTTGACCGATAACACGCTTGTGGAGCTCATCCTCAAGGTGCAGAAGTTTGTCGCGTTCGCTCTGCATCATACGGCTAACAGGTATTCCAGTCCAGCGTGACACTACCTCAGCGATGTCGTCGGCAGTAACCTCCTCACGAACGTATGCCATAGCGTTAGAGTTCTTTATCTGCTCCTGTATGGACTTGATGTCTTCCTCCAGTTCCTTGAGTTTGCCGTAGCGTATCTCAGCCACCTTGCCGTAGTTACCTTCACGCTCGGCTTTTTCAGCCTCAAAGCGCAGACGTTCTATCTGTTGTTTGTCCTGTTGTATCTTATCGACAAGATTCTTTTCCCTTACCCATTCAGAGCGCATACGCATCTCCTCATCTTGCAGAGCAGAGATAGTCTTGTTCAGTTCGGCAAGTTTTTCCTTGTCGTCCTCACGCTTTATAGCCTCACGTTCTATCTCGAGTTGCTTGAGGTGACGGGTAAGTTCATCAAGTTCCTCAGGCACGCTGTCACGCTCCATACGCAGTTTGGCAGCAGCTTCATCCATCAGGTCGATAGCCTTATCGGGCAGGAAACGGTCTGAGATATAACGCTCAGAAAGTGTTACTGCAGCTATACAGGCATCATCCTGAATACGAACACGGTGATGGTTTTCGTAACGCTCTTTCAGTCCACGAAGGATAGAGATAGCTGACAACTCATCAGGCTCATCCACCATCACAATCTGGAAACGTCGCTCCAGTGCCTTGTCCTTCTCAAAATACTTCTGGTATTCGTTGAGAGTTGTAGCACCGATAGCACGCAGTTCGCCACGCGCCAGAGCAGGCTTCAGTATGTTGGCAGCATCCATAGCTCCCTCACCGCCACCAGCACCCACGAGGGTGTGAATCTCGTCGATGAAGAGGATAATCTTGCCTTGCGACTCTATTACGCCGTTGATTACGCCCTTCAGTCGCTCCTCAAACTCACCCTTATACTTGGCACCAGCCACGAGGGCACCCATGTCGAGGGTATAGATTTCCTTCTCCTTCAGGTTCTCAGGCACGTCACCGCGCACTATACGCTGTGCCAGTCCCTCAGCAATAGCCGTCTTACCTGTACCAGGTTCGCCTATCAGTATAGGGTTGTTCTTGGTTCGGCGTGACAGAATTTGTAACACACGACGTATTTCGTCGTCTCTGCCAATAACGGGATCAAGTTTTCCGCTCTTGGCATCAGCAACAAGGTTCTTGCAGAATTTGCTCAGAGCCTCTTTGCCACTCATTTGTTGTTCTTGGTTCATCATCATTTCTAACTCCTTTCTTTTTTATGGTTCGATTGTCAATTCTCAGTTTTTTCAAACCTCGTACCATATCAGACTATAATGCCATAGTGACACACAAGGGTGACAAAATGACAAAATATCACGTCAAACTTTGTTAATTCAATAATATTTTATAACTTTGCAAGTTAGATTTTAAGGTATATATTAATATATAGAGTTGAACACGATACGCTTCTGCATAATAACCTGTACGTATAACGCTGAAAATGTGATTCGGCGTACGCTCGACAGTGTTGCTAACCAGACTTGGAAAGGCATCCACCACATCATAATTGATGGTGCCTCCACAGACAATACCATTGCTGTGGCTGAACAATTCAGACATAACAGCAAGTGTGGTGTGGAATACAGCATAACATCAGAGAGAGATAAGGGACTCTATGATGCCATGAACAAAGGATTGCAAAAGGCACAGCCCGACTACGTACTCTTTCTCAATGCTGGAGACACGTTGCATTCTGTTGATACACTGAAGGATATAGCCGAGCAGGTACAGACAAAGGATGAACTCCCTGCTGTGATATACGGTGACACCAATATAGTTGATGCCACAAACAGGTATGTCGGCAAACGAGAGCATGACCCTCCAGAGGTGCTCACTTGGAAGTCATTTCAAAACGGCATGATGGTGTGTCATCAGGCATTCTACGTCAGAACTGACATAGCCCGAAAGATACCCTTCGACCTTAAATACGAACTCTCGTCTGACGTGGACTGGTGTATAAAGGTAATGAAAGAAGCCGACAAACGTCATTTGGAACTATACAATATGCACGCTGTGGTGTGTGATTTCCTTGCTGGCGGAATGTCCATCAAGAATCACAAAAAATCATTGCAAGAGCGTTTCAGCATTATGGTGAAACACTACGGTCTGATAATAACAATATTCAAACACATACAATTCATCATAAACAAGAAAGCAAACAGAGAGTAGCGACGAAGAATTCTTTTTATGAATAGACTTATATACATACTGGTTATATTCCTTTATGCCGTTGCCGATGGTATGTCGGCAGAGGTGCTCTCACTCGATACGTGTAGGGCAAGGGCGTTAGCAGGAAATAAGCAGATAGGCATGTCAAGGGTAAAACAAGAGATGGCAAAGAATGCCCGCAAGGCAGCACGTACTCTCTACCTGCCTCATGTTGACCTCGCAGGTGGTTACATGTATTCCTCACGTGAGTTGTCTCTGCTCAGCGATGCCCAAAAGAATATGCTCTCCACTATTGGCACTACGGCATCTGGTGCTATAGGGCAGGGGATGACCGACTTAGGAGCCAACCTGCAGCGTCTTGCAATGGCAGGGAAAATCTCACCACAAACAGCCAATGACCTCATAACCATAATGCAGACTGTGGGACCATCAATGGCAACGTCGTTGGAGACATACGGCAACGAACTGGGCAGACAGATAACCGATGCATTCTCTACCAACACGCACCATATGTTTGTGGCATCGGCAGTGCTCACTCAACCACTCTTTATGGGTGGCGTCATAACAGCCAGTAACAAGATAGCCGACATCACAGAACGTATGGCTGGCACTCAGATAGAAGAGAAAGAGAGTAATATTACCTATGAGGTTGACAATGCATACTGGCTGGTCGTTTCACTTCGCCATAAGCAGATGCTTGCCACCGACTATCTTGCCCTTGTGCAGAAACTTGACGATGATGTGCATAAGATGATAAGAGAGGGAGTAGCTACCAGAGCCGATGGACTTAGGGTTGATGTAGCACTTAACGAGGCAGAGATGTCGAAGACTAAGGTTGATAACGCTCTCACCCTTGCTCGGATGTACCTTTGTCAGAAGTGTGGTATGGACGTTAATTCCGACATTACCCTCGTTGATGAACAGAAAGAAGATGTTGACGTGGCAGTGGTCAACGAAGAGAATGATGAACAGGTGTATGAGCGTCGTCGTGAACTCAAATTACTCAATGACGCTATAGAAATAAGCCGGCAGAAGACTAAGATAGCTCGTGCAGCCTATCTGCCCCAACTGGCACTGATGGGAGGCGCCATATTCACCAACCCAAGCGTTTATAACGGTTTTGAACGCAAGTTTAAGGGCTCGTTTAATGTGGGCGTGGCTGTCAGGGTGCCTGTGTTAGACTGGGGTGAGAATATGTATAAGATAAGAGCTGCCAAGTGTGCTACAAACCTTGCCCAACTCACTTATGACGAAGCCCACGACATGATAGAACTGCAAGTGGCGCAGAGTAACTTCAAGGTGCGTGAGGCAAATAAGAAACTCATTACGGCAAAGAAAAACATACAGAGTGCCGAGGAAAACCTGAGATGTGCTAACATAGGTTTCAAGGAGGGCGTTATGAACACTACCGATGTTATGTCGGCACAGACAGCTTGGCTCAAGGCAAGAACGCAGAAGATAGATGCTGAGATAGACGTAAAACTCAGCGAGATAGCTCAGCAGAAAGCGTTAGGAAGGAATTAGAGAATCTGTTAAGTTAGTGGTAGAAAAAAGTATATATGGAAAATAAGAAACAACATAGGAGTGTGATAATAGCCCTGATAGCTTTTTCTGTTGTGGCTTTCATCGTTGGATTGATAGGTTTCTTCACCATCGGCAGTGAGGAAGAGGTGATACAAGGTCAGATAGACGTTGAAGAATATCGTGTATCAAGTAAGGTGCCCTCACGTGTGCTCCGTCTGCTCGTCAAGGAAGGCGACTACGTTCATGCTGGCGATACCCTTGCCATTCTCGATGCTCCCGAGGTAGAGGCTAAAGCTCAGCAGGTTAGGGGTATGGAGGATGCTGCTACGGCTATGAGCGATATGGCTCGTGCTGGTGCCCGTAAGGAACAGATACAAGGTGCCTTCGAACTTTGGCAACAGGCTAAGGCAGGACTCGATATTGCCAAGAAGTCTTATGAGCGTGTGCAGCGTCTTTTTGACGAAGGCGTGGTGAGCGAACAGAAGCGTGACGAGGCTTATGCCAGCTATAAGGCATACGAGGCACAGGAAAAGGCCGCCAAGAGTCAGTATGACATGGCTCAGAATGGTGCCCGTCGCGAAGAGAAAGCCGCTGCTCAGGCTCAGGTTAACTCTGCTAAGGGTGCCGTGAACGAGGTCAACTCCTACCGAAAAGAAACTGTACAGGTGGCACAGATGGACGGCGAGGTCAGCACCATCTATCCCAAGGTGGGCGAACTACTTGGTTCAGGCAGTCCTATTATGACTATCTCTATCATGAATGATATCTGGGGCACATTCAATATGCGTGAAGACCAACTCAACGGTTTGAAACTCGGCGACGTGCTCAAGGCTTTCGTACCTGCTTTTAATAAAGAGATAGAGTTGAAGGTCTATTCCATAAAGGATGAAGGCAGTTACGCTACATGGAAAGCTACTAAGTCAAACGGACAGTATGATATGAAGACCTTCGAGGTCAAGGCTCGTCCTGTCAAGAAGTTCGACGGTCTGCGCCCAGGCATGTCGGTTATTATCAAGTAGCTGAAGCGTGATGGCAGGTCCTTTGGTTGCAGTATTCAAGCGTGAGATAAAGATTATTCTCAGCTATCCCATATACGTTATGTGTATGGTGGTGCTGCCGTTGTTTGTGACGGTTTTCTTTACTTCGCTCATGGATCAGGGCCAGCCTCTCAATATGCCCATTGGCATAGTGGATGATGACAACACCTCCACCACACGCCGACTCACCAGGATGATAGACTCCTTCCAGAATTCTCATGTCGTGGCACATTATCCCACCGTTGATGACGCTCGTCGTGCCATTCAGCGTAATGAGATTTATGGCTTTGTCTATTTTCCCCAACATCTTACCAGCGACATTATTAGTGGTCGCCAGCCCCGCATGTCGGTCTATTACACCAACACATCAATCACTGTAGGCGCTTTACTCTTTAAGGATATGAAGACCATGTGCACACTTGCAAACGCTGGAGTGGGGCGCACCACTATGCGAGCACGTGGATTCACCCCCGAGCAGATAACAGCTTACCTTCAGCCCATCTCCCTCGATATGCACATGATAGGCAATCCATGGGTAAACTATCAGTTGTTCCTATGTGCAGCCTTTGTTCCTGCCATGTTTATGCTCTTCATCTTCCTGCTTACCACCTATTCTCTTGGTACCGAGATAAAGTTTGACCGACATAAGGAGTGGCTCGCTACAGCCGATAATAATATATTCAAGGCGGTGTATGGCAAACTTCTGCCTCAGACTCTCACCTTCAGCCTCATTATGTTTGTGTCTATGTCATACATGTTTGGCATACTCCATTTTCCCGCTCCTGGTGGCGAATGGCGACTCATGCTTTTGGCTCTTCTCGGCGTACTTGGTGCTCAGGGTTTTGCTGTTTTCCTCTATGGTCTCATACCATCCTTACGCATGTCTATGAGTGTGTGCTCACTGCTCGCCGTGCTCAGTTTCTCTATGGTTGGTGTTGCCTTTCCCGTCTTTGCTATGGACTCACCCCTGCAGGCTATTGCATGGATATTCCCTATGCGTCATTATTACCTCATCTATCAGTTGTGCGTGTTCAATACCTATCCACTCTCTGACGCTATAGCACATATTCTCATGCTCATACTCTTTGCCCTCCTGCCACTGCTGGTTATGAGACGTATGCGTAGGGCAGTTAACGAATTTGGATATCAGGCATGACGTATTTTGATTACATAGTATCCGAATTCAAGACCATCCTAAAGGATGAGGGCGTGATGTTGTTCTTCCTCTTCCTGCCTTTGGTCTATCCTTTGCTATACTCATGGATTTATAATAATGAGGTGACACGTGAGGTGCCCATAGTAGTGGTCGACGATTCTCATACCTCACTCAGTCGCGAGTATATTCGCAAAATAGATTCCTCACCTGATGTTTGCGTAGCCATGCAATGCCGTAGCATTATGGAGGGTAGGGATGCTATTGGTCACGGCGAGGCTTATGGCGTGGTTTATTTCCCTCGTGACTTCGAACTGAAGTCCGTCAGGGGCGAACAGACTCATGTAGGCTTATATTGCGACATGAGTTACCTGCTCAACTACAAGGCTATCTACCAGACGGTGAATAAGGTG
>Ga0247608_10000258_pt1 | contig 94664 bp, 109 predicted proteins | sample 176DNAGHGlowgp2_FD_193490 | JGI IMG/M metagenome (GOLD analysis project Ga0247608, IMG submission 193490) | Sheep rumen microbial communities from Palmerston North, Manawatu-Wanganui, New Zealand - 1766 DNA GHGlow gp2 | ecosystem: Host-associated > Mammals > Digestive system > Stomach > Rumen ... | reverse complement strand
TAAAAAATCTAATTAATTTTTTTTTTTTTTGTTTACAATTTGAGGTAGCTACAAAGAAATCTATAAAATCATGGAGGAGAATAGAAATGGTTACAATCGGTATCGACACTGGGAACGCCCAGTGTAAATCTAGCAACTTTACTATCCCCAGCGGCATCAAAGAGTATCAAGTTAAACCGGCATCGGGTGATTACCTGTGTGAAAACGGAAGATACTATGTCCCGACCAGCGACCGGTTACACTACCAGGAAGATAAAACCGTTAGCCGTGAATACTGGGTACTTACCAACATTCTTATCGTCAAAGAACTGAATAGAGTACACGCATACGAAAAGGGTATGGAAATTGCGCTCTCTGTTGGTCTTCCTCCCGAGCATATGTTTAATGCCGAAAAAATCAAAGCATGGGGAACATATTTCAAGAAGAACGGCAAAAACGTCTGTATTGAATACAACGGCAAAACGTATGAGTACACGATCAAGATGGTAAATGTATATCCGCAAGGATTTGCCATCGTGGCTCTGAACTATGCTGACTTTGCAAAGCTGTCCAAAGCTTACATCGTAGATATTGGCGGATACACGGTCGATATTCTCACCGTGAAAAAAGCCAAGCTCGATCCGACGAATATTGCGTCCCGTGACATGGGAATCATCACCTTCTATAACGAGGCGATCAGCCAGGTCAAGAAGGACACAAGCCGTCGCGTAGATGAAGATGACATCAACGATTTTCTGATGAACGGCAAGGCGGGCAGCAAGGAAGTAACAGAGTCCTTGAAGATCGCGTTTGATGAGTACAGTCGCTCACTCATCAGTTTTCTCAATGAGATGCACATTGATATTAAGCATCACAACGTCACGTTTATGGGAGGCGGATCCATCTATCTCAGGGAACGCATCCTCGCAGCAAGCGAGGACAATAAAAACATTACATTCGAAACGGATGTAAACGCGAACGCCAAAGGGTTCCAGAAATACATGGAGGCTGCACTGCTAAAGAGGGGGTGATGCTATGGCTGTAAAGACACCGAAGAAATACGACCGCATCACCATCTACTTTGATCCGGATAACGAGGAACACGCCACAGTCTATAAGAAGATCATAAGAGAAACGGACGAGCATAAAAAGCAAAGATCCACTTATATCATCCGACAGCTCATCAAGGCAGAACTCGTAGATTCGGAAAAAGTAAATGAAATGATGGTACAGGCGATCGTCGAAGGAATTAAACCGCTTCTTGCCGAGATGCAGATAACCGCCAAACCGGCTGAAGCAGAACCAGAGGACCCACAAAAAGTCTTACTGGAGAACATGGAAGACATATTTGGAGATACGACATTTTGAGGATAGATAGTAGAGATGTTGCAACTGACAAATACTGAACAGAATAAGCTCAAAGAGACATTGGTATTGTTTGGCCTTGCCGAGGACAAGAGCATTGCGGACGAACTGATCCGCATGACGAATATGGAAGAGGCAAGACATCTGTATCACAATGCCGAAGTGTTTCTTAAGAACATCTGGAAGTATAAGGCGGTAGCCATCGCATTGAAAGAGGAGGGTGAAGAAGAAAGCGAAGATAGTTATAACCATTGTGCGTTAATGGCAGTACAGCGCTATGAAAAAGCACTTGCTGTTCTGTCCAAAACAGAAGAATTCGAAATACACGTAAAGATCATAAGAGATTATTTTGAAAATCGCTGCACGGCAAAGTCGGTCTATCAGGAATTAAATATGGGGAAAACCTGTTTTTACAAGTATGTTAAGCAATCTATCGACCTATTCAGACTGGCTATGTTTGGTGCACACACTAAAAAAATAGAACTTGCACTTGAGTTGCTGAACCACGATGGAGGTGATGCAAAATTGTAAAAATATTTGGCCTGAACCACAAAGTGAACTTGACGCGAACTGTCAAGGGGTGATATTCTTAACCTGAAAGAATATAGTTAAACGAAGTGGTTAGGCATCTGAAGTCGGATTTCTGACCACTTTTTTATACCCAATTTCTTACAATATTTTAGGAGGTAGTTATTATGATGAGCTTTTTACTGAGTGCCCGGTATCTTCTGGGACCACTTGAAAAATTTGAGTCAGGCGTGAATTACGTATTGAAAATGTCCAAGACGGTTGGACTTCCTATCGCGGGAATTGCGATTGTTCTCACGGTAATCATGATTTTCTTCGGTTCTGGGAAAGACAGTTCCGCAGCAATTCGCAAATTGATCCTGATTTGCGTTGGAGTCTGTATCATCGCGAACATCGGCTGGGTTGTTGGCTTCTTTGGATGGGTAGGTGAGCAACTCTTCGCGTCAGATAACGGGACCTACGAAAAGGCCTTTGAAGCAGGAACAGGTGCTCTCATTTCACTTTTTTAAGGTGAACTGAATAGAAATCCTCAGTACAAGAGGGGGAACAAGTATCCCCCTCTTGATTTCATTTATACGAATAATCTGGAAAGGAGGTATATATGGATCTAATTTACATGGCGCTTTCCGCAATCGGAAATTTTATCGTCAACGGCATAGCATGGCTTATCGATGTACTGGCATCGGCAATCATGACGGAGTTTATACCGGTCATGGAAGGCGGATATTACAGCATGTTTAAGTGGAATAACATGGGTGTGTCAGATCGTGTTAACCAGATTTTCCCGTTTATGCGTCCGGCAAACCATATCTTTCTTCTGATAGCAATCTCGATGGTATGCATCATCTTTACCTTTAACGTGCTGCGCTCGTTTAAGCCAGGACTTTCCCATGACGAAGGAATACTGTCGCACATCTATCGCGCGATTCTCGCCATGGTACTTGTTGGTCTGTCCTACTCACTCATTAACGGAGCAATGTGGCTCGGATATCAGATGATCGACTACACAAAACGCTGGAATTATATGGAATATTATCAGAATAATGAAATCCTTCCTTCCGCAATCACTCTCGACGGAGATCAATTAGATATGTACGAGATAGACGGTGACGGAAATCTTATTAGTAAAGCTTCTGGTGAAAAAGTCCAGATGATCGGTGAAGATGTCGAGCAGAAAGACTGGGACGAAATGACACCGGAAGAACAGACTGCGCTTGAAGAGGCATTTTTAAAAGATAATCCACAATACCGGGGAGATGACGGGCATATTGATTTTGATAAAGTTGAAGATGGCTGGGACGGTTTAAAAAAATTTGTCCGCGATTATAGCAGCTTCACTATCATGAACAGCAAGACGATGATCGGTACCGATAGGATTGGTTCCGGAATTGCAGAGTGTATTGATCTTTCAATCGCTGCGGATAAAACGGCATCCGGCGCAACCGGCGCAGGCCTGGCAATGACGATTATTGTTCCCGTAATTGTTATGATTGCTATCCTTTGGAACTTCTGTAAACTCTTTATGGAAATGGCAGAACGCCTGATCGTAACAACATTCGTCACATCACTGGCTCCGCTCGGATTTTGCTCGGTTGTATCCAAAGAAACAGAAGGTATCTTTTTTAAGTATCTTCAGATGGTATTTTCAACATATCTGGTGTTTATCATAGACATCTGGTTTTTGCGGGCATTTATCTATTCCGTCGGAAACACGATTATACTTCTCGATATTACACATCTTGTATGGAACATGTTTTTATGGCTGGCGCTTCTTATCACGGCCCAAAAAGCCGATCAGCATCTTCGTGAAGCAGGACTCTCTGTTTCACAGACAGGCGGAAACCTTCTTGGTGAAATGATGGTCGCAGGTCGTCTTCTTGGTTCAGGAGGAAGAAACGGTCTTTTTGGTAACAGTCTAGCCGGAACAAAATTTGGGCGCATGATCGGAGCAAGAACAGTCGCGCCTGCAACACGACAGACAGGTGCAAAAGGAGTCGGTAATTCTCTTAGACACTACATGGGTAACGATGCAGCGAACAATCTGATGAACTCCGGGCTTTTGGCTCCGACAAATGATTCTCACTTCTTAGAACCGAAGATTAAAAACGGTAAAGAAAACGGATTTGTTGCTACCATGGCTGGTCAAAGCGGAAATGCCGTAAAAATGGAAACAGTCAAGAACGCGCAGGAAGCAATGGATAAGGGCATGACACCTTTCTATTATAATGGCGCAACATACGGATTGGCTGGAGACAAAGATGACGTGGCAGCAATCACCGGCGCATTTGGCGGTGGTGCGGCACCTGTGGTAGATGATGCTACACTTCATGCTCTGGATTCCGGCTTTGATGATGGCGTTGCAGGTGTATCTGAAAATGCAGATGCAATCGCTGCGGCAGAAGAAGAGAGACAACTTAATGACGATCTTCTGGATTATGCAAATGGCGGCGTAGGCCTGGAAACCAAAGGCGGCAGTTCTGTGGATATGGCAGAAGCAAAGAGCCGTGAAGCAGCGAAGCTCGCGGCTCAAGAAGAAGCCGATGCATACACGCGTAGTGCTATCGATGATAAGGTAAATGCGGTCAACGAAGCCGGTACTGCCGGAATGTCAGATGCACAAAGAGCACAGTCCATAGAAGGAGCAACCTCTCTTATGGGTTCTTCCGGATTGGATGGAGACTATGCGGGATGCTTTAACTTCTCGAAATCAGAAGATCCTGCGTACATGACAAGAACCAAAGCGGTTGACCAGGATACAGGACGCGGAGTAGAGTTCCAGACGATCCCATCCGAGTATGCTTCGGTGCATCCTGAAATGTTTGAGGGTAGAACACCGGTGAAAACATGGACTGGCTCGGATGGCAGGGAATACAGCACATATAAGAGTGCTGTCCTAAACACAAAAGAGTCTGTCACACTTACCGATCTGAAGGGCGAAGTTGCATTTACCGGAAATCTGAACAAGACAAGTACACGCGGTATTTATACGTATAAAACGGGTGACCAGTACGATATGTCTGGAGCCAAGCCGAGAAAAATCAAGAACGGCGAAACGAAGTGTGTACTGGATCCGGACTTTGTGACTATCCCGAAGAGTGCACAGCGAGTTGAACTGGCAGACGGAAAAGCCCTTTTCATATGTGATGTTGAAAAGGCAGGAGATCAGCGTAAGCGTTGCTGATAACAATGAAACTTAAGGAAAGGAGAGCGGTTATATGGCAGACAGAGACGATCGTCATGTTGGTGACGAGTTAGAAGAATCAAATCGACAAATCGATCATATTATGGATCTGGCGGACAGAGCCGACTCCTTTAAGAAGAATCATAGTAAAAGCAACAACTCAGAAGACAAAGGGGGATCCTCGGATAACGGGGACCCCTCAAGTTCTTCCCGAGCAAACAATCTGAAAGAAACACCTAACCCTTCCGGATACGATCCTAAAAATGAGCCGTCCAGGACTGGTACTAAATCGGCAGGTTCCGGGGCGGACAAAGGTGCAGCAGAGCAGGGAGCTACAAGCGGTGCAAAAAAAGGAGCTGAAGCCGGAGGCAAAAAAGGACTAGGAGGACTCGGCGGCTTCGCAGAAAACAACCATGCTCTAAAGGCTGCCAAACGAGTAGCAAAACTCGTAAAGAAACTTATAAGTGCCATCATTCGCATATTTACATTTATTTTTGGTGGCCATGTTATTCTGATTATTATACTTTGTATCATTTTGGCACTTCTGCCCTTGCTCATTTTGAAAGCAATGGTAACAGAGGTCTGTGTCCAGATCACAAAGGGAGTTTGTGAGATTTATGATGACATTTTCGGTATCGAAGGCTGGGACGAGATGACATCGGAAGAAAAACGAGAGTATTGCCAGAAAAAAGTCGATGCCTGGTTTAAAGACTTAAATAAGGCGCTTAAGAAGGTGGACAAAACAGGGTGGAATCTGCTTCATAAAGCATCGCAATGGCTGGATGATGTAACAGATGACGACACCTGGCTAGGCAGTAAATTTAACAAACTAGCCAGCCACTCATATAAAAAAATAACAAATTACAATGTCGAGGAACTTATGGAAGAACTCGACTCGTTGAATTTCTCGTATGACAACACGACTATTACTACTATGCTCGTGGTCTCTAAACTCAGAGAACTGTACGAGGACGTGAATACGGTTATATATGTAGAAGACCTTGGGGAATTGGCAAGAAAAAAATATAAAGAGAAACAAGGCGTCTATTCTGTTGTCGATTTTGAAGAACATGACGGAATTAAATATGAAGGCAATAGTGAGGATGCTCTAAATCAGTGGCAGATATTTGACGAAAGCCAAGGATTTAACCACACTAACTGGATGAAGGTAGATAATATACCTATCGTAATTACCGGTCAGGAAAATTTTGTCACAATGAACGGCAAGATAATGGGATATGTTGAAGGCGATAAACAATATCTTAATGACTGTATCATATATAATCCTTATGGTAATAAACGGGCAAGTCTTTCCATGACGACAGGCTCCGACTACGAACTGTTGTCTCATGCAGCATATATCATGGCGTGCTATTCTGTTTGCACGCCATATGATGAGCAATCCGTAAGCGATTTAATTGCAAAGATGAATGACGCTCTAAACAGAGCAGATAGTAGTAGTGACAGAAGAGAAGATATAGACGAACTTTGCGATTATGATGTTAAGTTTTCCGAGGTCTATTATGGATCAATTATCCCGAGACTGTATCAACCGTATCTGTATAAGAAATCAGACAGTCAAACTAACGGCAAGCTTCAGACGCCATGGGAAGACCTCTCTGAAGAAGAGCAGAACACTATACTCATGGAATATATAGTGAGCCACCCAAACGACGCGGCAGGGCAGAAAATGCAAAAACACATAAATGGCGAAGAAGCTGATGATTTAAGTTCAGACGAAATGAAAGGGCTAATTATACGAGCCATTGCGTACTATGAGCAGTCAACGTCGGGATATATGCTTGGAAAGTATGAGTATTCATATTACGATCCTACATCAGATGACAATACGATTCTTGGCATGGGACCTTCGGATGAAAACACAGAAGGTTACGAAATTACTGTGGCAAAAGGCTGGTTTGATGTTAACGATGACGGCGAGTGGTCAAAAGACGAAGAGTTCCCGATCGTTATGCAGCCCTTAAAGATCCCGGAAGATGGCGAGGATGTGTTTTATAAAGATTCATTCTGCGTAGTAACGCCAAACGCATCATATTGCAACATAAATGCTTCGCCATATTCTAAAGAGAATACTATGAATATCGAGGAAGAAAAACTCGGATTCTATATCTATGGAACCAACACAGAAGAATATGCGAATAAGGCAGGCAATAAAAATGCGGTGCCTTACGCAAGTATCGACTGGTCAGCAATGTTTCAGTCCCAATATGAGGCTCAGGTTCGGATGCTTGACCATGCAACGGCAGAAGCAAAACAGAAGTACATATTCAGGTTTCAGCTCCCGTTTACCAGAGTATCTTCAAGTTGGCGCGACAATATTGACAGTGACGATCCGGCAAGTGGCGAGACTGTCACCCATAGAACAACGCCTCTGATCGCTATCGATGCAACCGAGGGAAGCGACGATTATCCGTTCCTTTACAGAATGGGATATGTATATCGCGAGACGGATGCAGCCGGTAACGTTAGTTTGCAAGAGGATAGAGTGATGAACGGTGGTCTGATCAACGGATACCAAACATGGGTCTATCTCGACGAAGCTACGCAGAGAGAAGTAAGGCTTCATTTTGATGACGAAGATAAAAATGAGTTTAATCAATGGACAATGGATAACTGGGCTACGGACTCTATTGGTGTTCCAACGGCGGATCCGAGTTTAACAGGCCCTCAGTTTTATGACAAGCCGTTCCTTTACCAGGCAAAGATGCGGTATATGATCTCAATCAACGTAACCGTTATACCAAGGTACATGGAATACATCCTTGACTGTTTGGATTATAAGCCGATGGAAAGCGTTAACCATCAGCTGAAAGGTCAGGTAAATCGAATCAGTGATGACGATTATGTGTTTGATAATAAAGTGAATGGCAAAGAAATGACTCAGGGCGAACTTGCTTCCGGAACCTATGAAGCATATATGACACTTCTTGGTGTAAAAGAAGAAGAGGTCATGGGCGCAAGTGTTCAGGTTGGATCCTGCCCGACATTCACATACGACCAGATGATGCACATTCTGAGAAGCTGTGACAATGCAGACGGTTCTATGCCGACACCAAATCAGAAATACATGGTGTACATTGCTCTATGCGCAGCAGGGCACGTTATGTATGAGTTTGGTGGCGACCAGCAAGCAGGATTAAATTTTAATGAGTGGATGAAACCGGCAGCTAAACACGATGATCGAAACAGGATGCCATATGAGTATTCAGGTCTTGACTGCTCAGGCTTTGTGAGCTGGATCATTAAAACAGCATTTGATCCGTCATTTACGCGCTTTGATACATCATCAGCGCTATCCTTTACAAACGGAACAACGACATCTGAGGTTAGAAGTGGTACAGCAACGGCAAATTCTCCGTACGGAACAGTGTTTACCGATTCCTCTAAACTAAAAATCGGAGATTTTGCAGTGAGAAGGACTTATGACGAAAACGGAAATCTGTCAGGACATGCTGCGTTGTATATTGGCAGAAACCCGGACAACAAGAGCGAACAGCTCTGGATCGAAATGACACGATACGCGTCTGAAAGCTCTCCACTCGGTCAGGTTAACGGTGTACGGGTTTTTAAGTCCACGGATTATGGTGCAAACCGAAATGCGGTATATGTCCGATATAGTGATAAGATACCAAAAGAAAACGTGAAATGGAAAGATATCAGCCCGGTTTACATGATTATCCCGGCGCTGCGTGAAATTGGATATGACAACGCTGCGGATGATGAATGGAAAGAGATGGATAAGCCGAGCGAACCGACAAAAGGGTATGATCCATCCGATTCCGGGCAGCCTAATAAGAACTTTGGTGATTTGTATGGAGACTTATCCGGAATGGTAATTGTTCTGGATCCGGGACATCAGAAAACGCCAAACTCGGAGACGGAGGACCTTGCTCCATGGGACAAAACCCAGAAGGCGAAAGTATCTGCCGGAACAAAAGGTGTTGCCACTAATCGTCCTGAGTACGAGGTCGTTCTTGAGATTGCACTGAAGATGAAGGCTAAACTTGAAGCAAAAGGCGCGACAGTCATCATGACACGAACCACAAACGACGTGAATATTTCAAATGTGGAACGTGCCAGAATCGCAACTGATAATAATGCAGACGTATTTATTCGTTTGCATTGCGACGAGTCAGATAATCCTTCTACCCAAGGAATCGGCGTGTTTGTGTGCAGTCAAGGCACCTATGCTGATAGAATCAGAAAATACGGCGACCTGCTCGGGAACAGCCTAGCGCAGTCAACAGGCTCCTATTTCCGTGGCACTACGGCAAATACAAATTATAGTGGATTGAATTGGGCATCCTCATTACCGTCTTTCTTGCTGGAAATGGGATACATGAGTAATGCACCAGAAGATAGGCTCTTGTCTGATCCAAGCTATCAAGATAAAATCTGTGATGGAGTAGTTAATTTTTGTTGGGAAATGAAGACCACGAAGATGCATGAAAAGAACGCAGACGGGTAATACCGAGCCACAAAGGAGACTTTGAATGAATAATAAAAAGATACTTTCATTACTTCTTGCAGTCGTAATATTGATAACCGGCTGCGGGAAGAGGGAAGAAACTTCAAAAAAGAGTAAGAAAACAAAAGCATCTGAGCAAGTGCAGACCTCGGATCCGGAGGACACGGAGGACACGGAGGATCCAGATTCTTCCGTGCCTTCTGCTTCCGAAACAAGACACTTCAATATTTGGGATGATGAGACGCACATAGAATATAAGCGTGAAGACGGATTTTATACCGAATATTGTGAAGAGATGATTGAGGAAGCAAAAAAACGATTGCCTGACGAGATCAGCAAAATCACTCTTTACAAGGTTAATACTGAAAAAATAAGTAAGTACGATAGTTTAACTTCTGTTAAAGACAAATATGACCTGCGTGTTTCTTCCATCTCCTGTGATCTTGACAGCGTAAAATGTTACGAAGCATGTACGATGACAGTAGATTCGTGGTCCGATAAACCAACAGGCATTGTTCTTATCTTAGGAGTAAACGTGCGAGTTGTAGGCACAAGAACAGATACTAATGAGGTTATTGAAGAAACTTTCATATCTTCATTTATGGTATCAAGACTGGGAATGACTATGACAATGGATGCAAGCGAGATATTAGATGAAGGAAAGTTGGAGTTTAATTATCAGTATCTTGATACCTGTTGCGGATACTTCTTGTATTGGATTAGTCCGAGCTATTTGAGCGAAAGAAAACTGCTGGACGAAAGTATTTTGGAATACATTGGAGTATGCTCCGTTCGACATAATGTTTCGGCAGTACATAGTAGTAACGAAGAAAAAGAGTACAACGAGGGTTTTTGGGGAGACTTTAAAGGATACAACCACCCTACGAGTATCGGTTATGACATCGACATATATACAGATGGTCATACAGGTCTCGAAGATCCGGCTAAACAGCAGCGCGAAACCGCAGATCCGTCTATGGGTGACGGAGACGACGAGCCCTGGCCGGACGAATAAACATAAAAGTAAATAACCAGCCTATTAAAAGAGGTTGTCTCAAACGAGGCAGCCTCTTGTTATATAAACGAAAAGGAGGAAAACCAAATATGGATAGAGATGAAGGCTTTTTTATACCGAAGAATATATACCGATCGTTTACGATCGCAGGGCTTCGGGCAAGCGGAATTGTAGAAGGCCTAATACTTGGATTTTTAGGGTACAAACTGGTAAGTTTTATCCCAATGCCGTATGCCGCAGTAAAGATCGTTTTTGAACTTGTGGCGTCTGTTGGTCTGTTTTTCATTGCGGCAAGAGGCTTTGTAAATTACACGATCACTGAATATCTGATAATCATTGCAAAATACTTCTTAAACCGAAGAGACAGGGAGTACCGAAGAACTTTTCGTTTTCCGAAGGCAAAAGAAAAAGGTACGGATAAAGGATATGCCCAGGGTCTTGTTATTGAAGAAGAGTTTGGTGACGGCGTAATCAAATTAAAAGACGGCAGATACGTTGCTATCGTATTGGTATCTCCGGTTAACTTCTTTACGAAAACCGAGCAGGAGCGGGAAATCATTGTTATGAACATGGCTGCCAAGCTCAGATCCATGCCGGTAAAGGGACAGTTTGTATCCTACACAACTGCTTCTAATCCTTATGAGTATATCGATTTTGTAAGATCATATGAGAGTCAGCAGAAAAATCGTGAGTTAAAAGAAGAGTATGAAGACTATTACAAGCTCTGTCGTGCCGGAATCGGATATGGAACTGTCAAGCAGAAGTTCATGGTAGTCTTTTCTTCCGATGCGCTGGATCAGTATTACAGAACTGATGAAGAGCGACTGAACGCATTGAGACAGTGCTCCCAGGACTTTATGAAGTTTATGGAAGTGTTGAGTAATAATGATAACGCTGAAAAGATTACTACCAAAGCCCAGTTTAAGCGCACCATGACCAAAGCGCTGTTTGAGGTTTATAACCCGGTAGTAACTGCTCTTCATGCAAGAGCTTGCGATGACCGCCAGGCTAAAGTTGAGAATACTTTTAAGATCTATGATAACAATGTAGATAAAAACGAGATCCCGACATCCTACTTTCTGGCTCCGATGGGATTTGATGATACAGCCAGCTCCAGATATGTTGTTGCAGGGGACTGCTATTATTCTTTCTATTATATAATGCAGAACACCTACCCTACGAAAGGAATTACTCCCGGCTGGATTGCCCAGCAGTATCAGCAGCAGGGCATAGAGTATCATCTGTTTTATCAGCAGATCACTGATGCAAACTATATCAGCAAACTAAACCATGCAACAAACATTACCAGAAATGTTGTTGGAGCTCAAAGACGAGAATCCATACTTAAATCAGAGGTGCAGTCGGTATTGTCTGCCTCAACATACCTGAAAGATTGTATGGAACACGACGACCAGCCGTACTACATGGGCGTGATGATTTCTATTCACTCCAACCAGATAACAAGGCTCTACATGATGGAAGACACCTTAATCCGAAGAATGCGTGAACAAAACATTACGATTGTTCCGTGCCGTTTCCTTGAAAAAGAAGCCTATTTAAGCACAAGGCTGGGAAATCAGGTGCATCCGAAATTATGGAAGAAAATGCGTCAGAACGTCCCGGCGTCGGTTGTTGCGGCGATGTTCCCATTTGCATCAACGTCGGTATCTGACCGTGGCGGCGTATATCTCGGAAATAGTAACGGCACACCGGTATTTCTAAACCTTTTTGATACGTCAAAGCACGACTCGGCAAATATTGCCCTCCTTGGCTCCAATGGTAAAGGCAAGACGTTTACCGTCATGCTGCTGGCCTTAAGAAACAGACTCATAGGCAGGGAGATCTTCATTATCGCCCCGATAAAAGGCTACGAGTTCGACGGGCTTGTAAAGTGTACGCACGGAAACATGATCCGAATTAACTCTACGTCGGGCAACACCATCAACATCATGGAGATTTTCCCGCACTTAAAGGCCGAGGAGCAGGATACATCGCTTCTATATAAGAAGGTAGAAAGTGTAAAGGCGTTCATCATGTTCAAAAAACCGGACATGACAGCCGTTGAACAGCAGATCCTTGATAAATGTACGATCGAGACGTTTAAACGCTTCGGAATCACGCAGGACAATGACTCGCTATGGGAAGACAAAGAAAAGCGCATCAAGAAAAAGATGCCGATCCTTGGCGATCTGGTAAAAACGGTGGACGATTACGCTGCCCAGGATCCGGCTGCATCGGATCTGGCAACCGTCATGCACGTATTCACGGAAGGTTCGCTCTCATTCTTCAATGCCCAGACAAATATTGACTTGTCCAAGGGCATGACAGTTTTTGATCTTTCCGGGCTTTCAGCAAGCACAAAGACGATTGCGATGTTTGCCACGACAGAACTTATCCAATCCTATATGGAAGAGGATAGAAGTGTCCTGAAGATGCTCATCGTAGATGAGATCTGGATGCTCCTTGAAAACGAAGGTTCTGCTGAAGTAGTAATCGAATGGTCAAAGACCATCCGAGGCAGGGGCGGTAGCCTTTGCGTTGCCACGCAGGAACTTGCCGACCTAAGTAGAACAAAGAAAGGCTCGACGCTTATTTCACAGTCGGAAACACGTATTCTACTGGGTATGAGAAGCGATGACCTGGAATATACGGGCAAGCTCTTGTCACTTACTGAGCCGATGATAAGGCGGATCCTCGATGCCAAGCGCGGAAACGGTGTTCTTCTTACCCGAGATGCTTCCGTTGGTATTTCAATGATGGGGTCCGGTCATAATATTCTTTCTTTTACAACAGACCCGAACCTTGTACAGATCCGGTCGGATATTCAGACAGAAGAAGAAAGACGGTATGTTGAGTCTCTAATGGAAGAAGGAAAACCGTTTTTCGACATCAAGAGACTGCTGAGTAAATACCGGGAAGCAAAAGAACAGGAAAGACAAGGCGCATTGGCATATATGGAGAGAATGGAATTTGAAAAGAACAATCCTCCGCCGAGAAAACCAAGGGAACCTGAGCAGGAAGCGGCCCCGGATGTTTTCGAGACGGCACCGCCGCAACGTGAAGCTCCGCCAAGGAGAAAGATACATCCGGAAGCTCCGCCTCGACGAAAAGAAAGGCAGGAAGAACCGGCAATGCCGCCTAGAAGAATCCGAAAAGAACCAAGCAAACCGCCAAGACGTGCGGATAAGAAGGAGGAATAGAAATGGGTTACAATTCAAAGATTTACAACGTGCAGCGTCTTGCATCGCAACTGACATACTGGGGAGCATTTTCCATGGCTCAAGCCAGTTACTACCTGGAGCACTTTTATCATGTTGAACATGCTGCTGATCTGATCGACAACTATTGCATCAACCGCCAGCTCTGTTACCTGCATGGCAATAAGGAAATAATCAGTATCAGTAACTTTCCGTACCTGACGTTCTCCAAAGGTAAAGAAAAGTGTGTATGGGTATATTTCTCATATATAGATGATGCGATTAAAAGAGGGACAAAGCCTAATATCATCACCAGAAACGAGTTTTGCGGAGTGGACTTTACCCTGTGGAACAGATTTTACAGTCTGGTATATATTTCAGAAGGCGATAAGACCTATTTTAGTATCTTAAAGACCAAGCACGACGAAGCAAAGTGCTACATTTTTGTAGTTGATAGCGAAAGACGTGCCAGCCAGATCAAAAAACTCAATTCAGACGATGTTATCTGGATTGTTTCCGATGGTCAGATCCAACTTTATAGCGAAGGAGGTGCTTAACCTTGACGGACGGTGGTTTTTTCAAAGGCTGTAAGAAAATAGGCGATGACGGCATAACTGAAGTAGCCCCGCCGAAGATCAACAAGGAAAAGCCTGAACCGGTCAAAGTAACGCCAGCGGCGAAAAAGGCACCCAAGAAAAAAAGTAACGAGTTCGATACGGTAAAGCGCCAACTTCAGGAAGCCGAGGCTATCCTTGAAACCCTGAATGAGCGGGGAATCCATTACCAGGAACGAATCGATTGTCTGCAAAGACTGGTTCGCGCAACCGACATCTTGAGATGCATGATGCCGGAAGACGATCCGGGAGCAGATGACGAGCTGGAAACGCTTGTCGTTGTCTGGAAAGAGCGAGGCTACTATATGGAACAGACCGAGTTTGGAATTAAAATCGTTCTTCCGCCGGTCTTGCCAAAAAAAGAGCGCGATAGCAATGTCGCGCTTTTGTGTATGGAAAAAAAGTATAGTAACGAGGACATAGGACGCTTCATTGCCAGAGAAAAGAAAGAACTTGGGATAGAAGCGGACTTTCTTCAGGATCAGGTACTTGTCTTTACCCATGAGCGAGTGAAAAAAGGCAACTTCGACTACGACAATCTTTCCACGAGTGCATACATCAATGCCATAGCCGATGGTTTCCTTGCTGCGGATAATGCAACAAATATCGACTTCTTCCAGCGCTTTGTCAGAGGCGAGGAGAATAGAACGATCGTACACATCATCCCACGCGAGAACTTCGCAAAGTGGGTGAAGAGCAGATACTAAGGAGATACAAAGATGTTTAGAAGAGGTAAGAAAGATAAGAAGGACGAAAAAGCAATAATGAAAGCATTTGCTCCGTCACCTGAAGTTGTAGAACTTGTGGGAGAGCCAAAAGCAAGTGAAATCCGTATGGCAGAATCTCATCCTCAGCTTTCAAGTGTTGGAGATTCGATGAAAGATAGACTGATAGAAGTCCTCGATAGCAGCACCTTCAAAAGTGTAATGGATCCGAATAATTATGTTGATCCGACGGATTGGATGAAGAACCATATCAAGGAACATCCGGAATATCTCAAAGAACAAGCCGGTGCCGTAATGATACTTCCTTTTACATTTGAGGTGGGCGAAAACGGAATAGGCTATGTAGGACGCTGTATCTGTAATATCTGTAAAGCAGATCACAGCATGACAGACATTGATAACTGGTAAAAGATAGGAGGTAAATCTATGGGGAAGGGAAAAACCGATGAAGATCCGGCCGTAATGATATTTGAAATCAGCAGTTCGGCAAAGGTTAACGAATGCCTCCTTCCCAGGTTGGTGAGTCAGCTGAATCAGGAGGGAAGAACAGAGGAATTACAACAGCTCGAAAAGCTGCTCAAGAAGAAAAGCAAATAAGGCTATGAAAATACTCGGAAAGGAGGAGTTTTATGACGGTTTCTGAATATGCAAATAGCAGAAACGTAAGCGCGTCGTCCGTATATATGTGGATTTACAGACATGCAGACAAGGAACTGCAAGGCCATGTGTCCAGAAAAAACAAGAAAAAGCACAGCGGCTACATCCTGGACGATGAAGCCGTTGCTATTCTGGATGAATGGAGCAAGAAAAAGAAAGTCCCGGAAAAGGCAGAAAAAATCGTTCGACCGCCGTTTCGGGAAACGCGAGTCGGAAAACTTGTCAGGATCCTTGTTATCAACGGTGAGTGTTTGCGTTCCGATGTAACGAATATGTTTGGCGGAGTATCCGTCGATACGGCAAATGTTCTGTACCGGTACTCGGATGCGTTTACGACGATCATACCGAGCAGATATGACAAGCTGCTCAAGAACAAAAAGAAGATGAAGTGGGGCGAGCGTTCGCTCAAGTTTGATGGACATGTTATCCGCCCGAAACTTACAAGAGACTCGGGAAAAACCACGAAGACAAAAAAAGCCAATACACCCAAATTTAAGAGACTGGTATATAGACTGGACAATACCGGCAGAGCATGGAACTACTTCATGACAAATATCTGGGAGAATGGAACCGTCCGTGCCCGGGAAAGAACAATGTACCGAAATACATATATTTCGCGAGTCCTGATGCGGCTCATGGACATATACGACATTGACCATTGGAACCGCCCTGAACTGTCAAAACTCGCAGAAATCAAACAAATACCGGTAAATACATTTTTCTCGGCATCTGAGGTGAAAGGCTTTAACAAAGTAGGCCAGCTCGAACACGCCAGTTCAACAGCAACCGGAGTTCTGGCAACACCTGCGGGAGTCTTTGTCACATACTGCATGAACAGAGAGCCGAACATGGAAACATGGAAAGCGGTATATACCGAGCCAAGTCAGAATACTAACCAGGACTCCGCCGAAACGACACACCAGAAAGAGTCCCAGCCGTGGTTGCCGGGAATAGAAACGCGGTTTCAGGTCTTAACATCGCAGATCTTCCGACAAGCCGGCTACAAATATGTAAGTAGTTTATATAAGGATAAAGAGAATGACATTCTGGTTTTTGGAAACCTTGAAGTAGCACTGGCTATATTCAAAGGGTTTCGGTCTCCCAAGAACCCGGCGGCGATCCCGATTCCCAAAACGGTTGGAAAGGTCATCTTTATGTTAGATGACGAGGGAAGCAAAGAACCGATGAAACTCTTATCTATCCCTAATATGCATAAGACTATTCGCGACTATGCTTTCCAGAACGAGCGCATCTACAACTCGATTACCGAGGACGGCGTAATGAATGGGAGAGACTCTATTCTGTGGCTGGATAACGACCTGAGACGGCTTTCGATGGCTCTGTATAAAAAGGATAGAGCAATAAAGGAGTTTCAGATCCTTTGTCTGGAGAGCCAGGCAGTCATTGTAGAGGAGATCTCGAAGATATATAAGAACGAAGGAATAGACATCTTCATTTCAAGAATTAAGTATGAAGATGCACTTGAGGTAGCAGAAGGGAAGGTGATAGCTGATGCTTGATAAGCTGAAACAGCAAGGTCTGTTTCGGGTCCGTGAACTGACAGGCGAGGATATTAAGAAAATAATCCTGTACACATTAGGACTTTTAATTGCGCCTCCGTTTTTAGTGGGGTGCATAGTATCAATCGCACATAATCAGTCCACATCCTTTTTTGGACTCTGGTGGCTCGGTTTTTCCCGAAACGGGATCAAAGTCACATTGATACTGGAGATCCTGAGTGCGATTGCCGTATCAATAATGATGCTTCTCCGGTCAGATTCAAAGCCCAGGGACGAAAAGAACAGAACCCAGTCAGACATTGCAGTGTATGGTGATGCTCACTTCATGACGGAAGACGAGATCCGAAGGACGTACACCATTTCCGATTGTAAAAACGCGAACCGTTTTATCTATGGAACCCTTGATGAAGAGCGAAGGCTCATTGTCTCCCAGCGAAGGTATGAAAAAGGTGAGCGCCCGGATAACAATAATATCCTGTTGATGGCAGCTGCCGGTTCAGGTAAGTCGGCAGGTGTACTTGCCACCATGATTATGCAGATGGCAAGATCCGGGGAGAATATGTTTATCACCGATCCGAAAGGTGAACTTTATGCAATGATGGCAAGATACCTGGAGACGATTGGATATGATGTCTTCGTATTTTCAACAAAAGAGGATGTCATGCCGTTCTCGGACAGATTTAATCCGCTCGACTTTATCAATCAGAACGTGAACACGGCACTGTCTTTTGCCACAGCGATCATGGAACTCGGCGATGAGGTGACAGATTACTTCGCAAACGGTGAGCTTGCGCTTCTCGTTGCACTCAGTTTGTACCTCACAAACAAGAACCTCTCTCATGAAGAGGAAGCAGCCACGATCCCATACATCTATCACATTCTGGCAACATCCCCGGATCAGCTCTCCTCAATGCTGGAGTCTCTCCCGGAAGGTGCTCCTGGATACGAAGCAGCGCGGGTTTTTATCAATACGGATCCCGCAAGACAGGCAGACTTTATATCAGGTCTTGTCGGTAAACTGGCAAGATACAGTTCCCATGAATGTACGGTCATGCTCTCGCAGTCAGACTTCGAGCCGTTGGACTTTATGGAGAACCGTGCGGTATTGTTTTTAGTCATGGATGATCACGATCCGACGTTTGAGCCGTTGACGAGATGCTTTTTCAATATGTTTGTAAATGCCATCTCCAATCTGGCGGATAAGTATCCCGGCCGTCCCGAAGTGGGACTGTCATCGAAAAAGATCTATCCGGCGTTCAACATGATCCTTGAGGAAACAAACAACATAGGTAAGATCGAGTCTCTTGACCGACTGATTAGTACAGTCCGAGGCAGAAATATGAATACCGTGCTGACGTTTCAAAACTATGACCAGATGAAGGATACTTATCAGGATAAGAGAGAGTCGTTGATTTCCGCCTGCCATACGCAGATCTTCTTTGGTATCAACGACAATACGACGGCACAGTATGTATCAGAATGGCTTGGTACTAAAACAGTTGAAACTGAACTTAAGTCCCAGAACGTAAGTAATATCAAGCCGGTGGACATCATCTTGCAGGAACAGCACCGTTTTTCTGACGTACAGGCGCTGCTGCTCACTCCGGAGCAGGTCAAGGAAGAAAGCAGAACAAAGCTTCTGATCCGCACATTCGGACGCTCGCCTATGCTTCTCTATCCTTATCTCTACTGGAACCATGACGATGCACCGTTGATGCAGGAGGAACTGATTTATAAGAGGCTTGTTAGAAGAAAACGAAATCCAACATTCTATAAGAAGCTAAATCTCCCGTACAAAGATGAAAATCTCAGGACAGAGAGAAAAAAGAAACTCCGTGAGTTTTTGATAATCGAAGACATTGATAAGTATTATGAGGATCTATTGGGAACAAAGATCGTGGAGAGGTCTGGTATTGACATTGACCGTCCGGAACCGAAGATCAATCCGGATGCAGCACGACTGGATAATCTCCAGCCGAATCCACAGAACCCGAAGCCCAAGAACAGAAAGAAGAATAATGTTCCGGCACCTCCGTCCCACTCGGCAATTCCGACATCCCAAAATGCAAGATGGACGGACCCGGCAAGACCGCAAAGTCAGCCGAGCCAGACAGAGGATCGGCAGCCAAGGAGATCTCAACAGGCACCACCGGTTAAAGAGGATTCCACAATGAAATCCCCGCCGGTACAAAAAAACCGTCCGTTTGCTTCCCAGCCCGAAAGACTTAACGGCGCAGGCGGCACGAACAACCCGAACAACGAAACAAAGAACTGACCATTTCACTAAGGAGGAATAAACATGGCTAAGTTTAAAGATTCAGAATTTTATGAGCAGGAAACCATTATCGGTATTGGTGGTGTTCTTTCCACACAGACCGAGAAGAGCAAAAGAGAAGACGCGTATAACCGTCTTATGTATTCAAGAGAAGCGCAGTCCGGTCAGGACAGCGTACTTACGGGCCGCGTCATCGGTGTTGAGGTAACGCCGTATTTTGTGGCAGCGATCCTTACATATCGCGGTTTTAAGATCATGATCGAGGATTGTGAGTTTATGGACTTCCCGGAATGGAACCCGGCGCAGTATCCGTATGAGTCGGAAAAGAAGCTCCATGAGGTCTTCATGAACAGCTGTATCGGTGCTGAAGTCGATTTTGCTCTGCTTCCCAAACGCAAGGTTCAGGGAAAGACGGTTGATACGATCAGCCTTGAAGAAAACATTGCATGGTGTTCCAGAAAGAACGCAATGGTAAGGCGCTATCGTGAGATGTGGTGCAAGCATCGTGACGGCAAGCGTTTTATTACGGAAGGAAGAGCAGTTGAGGCACGTATCGTTCGTGTTGGTAAATCCACGGTGTTCTTTGAGAGTAACGGTGTGGAGTTTAAGATGCCGCTTGAGGAATTATCCTGGTCACGAATGGATGATGCAAGAAAGTATTTCTCCCCGGGAAGCAAGCAGATCGTCCGTATCACCAAGATAGAGTATGCGGAGGATGAGGACACAACAAAGCCGAAGGTCATAGCATCTCTGAAGGCAATGAAAGAGGATCCGAAGGATCTCTGGTGCAGAACCTTCAACGAGGGTGAGATCTATCTTGCTACGATCGCGCAGCAGCACGGTCAGTCATTCTTCTGTACAGTACAATCGGATGCAGGCGAAGCGAACGGTGCAGTTGTCATGTGTTCCGCAGCCAAGAACATCACTCGCTATCCTATGAGTGGAGATGAGTGCACGATCGTCATTAAGTTGATCGATGCCAAAAAGAAACTCATCTTTGGAAAGATCATCGACCTGTCTCCGAGAACGTTTATTTAAGCCGAGGAGGTGTATTTCATGAAGAAGAGTACGGAAGCGAAGATCAAAGCGTTGGGCTTCGCCGACATGGGCGACCACTTTTCCTTACATATGAAAAACAAAGCCGTAACCATTACCGAGCATCGTATAGGCGAAAGCATCATGCTTGAGTTGTTAGTTACGGTTAAGACCAGACAGCTGAACCATCTTGAGAAAGAGAACCTTGCCAGGATCGCAGTGATAAACCGGGAGAGCCGGCTGGAGAATATCAACATCGGGGAGCAGACCTCAATTCTGCTCTCCGTTGTAATACCTGAAGAGGAAGCAGGCTCTTTGCAGAGTTATATTGATAAGGCCAACAAGTATCTCGATAAGGTGGTAAAGCGCGTTGCTGACTCGGAGTCTGCCGGGCAAGTCAAGGAAGAGGAGCTGATGTTTGACTTTTGCGGTTAACACTGTTACAAAAATAGAAAAGAGAGGAGATGAGAGAAATGCTGACACTTGAGCAATTACACGAAGTAATCCACGATAATAATGAATGGATGCAGGCAGCACAGGGTTCGGAACGAAACGAGAATGCGTATCTTATCATTCACAACATCCCGGATTACGAGAATGGCGGGTTTCAAGGAATTGTCATGTATCTCAGTTCCGAAAGAAAGGGTACAGATGCCATCTATGCTTGCCACGACGGAAATACAATCCCGTGGACAGCTCTTCAGAGGTATAGCCCGACATTTTCACACTGCTTTCCTTACACACCCGGAGAACTCATGACAAATCTCCCGGAAATCATCCGGGATAGAAAGATTGTCTGCTACGGCATGAAACATTCAGTAATCCCGCTTCGAAACTGGCTTGCCAATCATGGAGACAGATATGAAATGGCTGGTCAGATGATTGATGTAAAGGAAGACGCGAAAAGAGTCCTGGGGATACTCCCGGACTATCAACTGGATACAGTCTTAAAAGCGTGCGGCATAGATCCTTATGACTTTGCGATTGATGAACTTGGCACGCTCATGAAGATCAAAGCCGTGTATGAGACACTGGAAAAGATCAAAGCTGTATAACCCATAAAGGTATAAAAAGTCCCTCTCTCTGAATAAATCAGGGCGGGGGACTTTTTTGGTTTTAACCAACCTCCTTGAAAAAGGTCTCATTGTTTGGCCTCAACACATTTGATATATCTATAAATCTTGGATCGGGAGCAGTCAAGAACTCTGGCCATCTCCGAAATAGAAAAATCTCCGTTTTTATACATCGCGTAATACTTATAGAAATTATCAGGGATCTTCTCCTGGGTAAGCTCCGGTCTTCCGAGCCGTTTCCCTTTAGCCCTGGCATTTTCCATGCCGGATTTCACGCGCTGCTTTATCATGTCCTTTTCCATCTCGGAAAAGACAGCCCACATCTGAATCATTCCCTTCGTCATCGGATCGATCTCTTCTTTTGTGCAATCAACAATGAAGTTCCCGATCTGAAGGCAAAGCCTGTCATTTTGAACCTTGTCCAGGATTTCACAAAGATGCTTCGTCGAACGTGACAGACGGGATACTTCCGTAGCAGCAATCGTATCTCCGGGTTTAACTACCGAGAGTAATTCAGCGAGCTGCTTACGTTCCGTATTGGATCCGCTCTCATATTCATAATAAATATACCGCTCATCCGGAACTCCCATCTTCAGAAGATCGCGTTTCTGCCGGTCAATGTCTTGCCGGGTTTCATTTGTTGAGCATCTGGCATAGCCGTAGATCATAAAAACTCCTTTTACTGTATCAAAAAAGGTGGTTTGTATTTTCGATACACTTTACCACCTTTTTCATTGGTTTTAGCCCATAAAATTATCAGATCTGAGGTGTATCGTTTATCATCTCTTTTTCGGACACCCTGATTCGTGTCGTTTTAACCTTCCATGATGCCGATTTCATGACTGATGAAATCACAAAAGCGTTCATGCGACTTCTTTCCCTTGAACCAATCCACTACCGGCTGGTAGTATTCATCTATCCCTGCCGTCTGGGGCATAGTTCCACGAAGATCTCTTGTCTCGTAGTATTTTTCAAAACCGGCCTCGATGTCTTTAACGATATGTTCGATCCGGTCAAGAAACTCAAGAGCTTCTTCATTATCCGAAATGGATTCGTACAACCCGTCATAGCCTGGGAGAAGAAATGCCAACTCCGGGTATCTCTTCTGACCGGGGTGGTCGAAAATGATGGACTTGCCATTTTGGTTTCTCCAGGATAAATTCGGATACGCCTTTCTTAGAGAATACGCTTCGAATGGCATCATATCTCTGCTCATATTACTTACCCACCAACACATACTGTCCACGAACACCATCGAACCGGATCACGTTCCGACGGACAAGCTCATCGCGCAGCGCATTTTGCATTGTCAGATCCCGAGGTTCTTTGTCATCCTTCTTTGCAAGCATCTTTCTCCACATGCAGAGCATCATGTCGTTACTCATAGTAGCTAATACAGCCATTTGTTCCTCGATTTTCATAGTATCATACTCCTTCCGTAATAGTCAGGGTTTCCTGTTCGACGGTGAGTGTCACCTTGCAGCCTTCCATCAAAAACGCTAATGTGAAAGATGCCGGTGAATCATCCTCATCCGCAATGAGCCCGCGGTCAACCATTTCCTTCTTATCCTCATCGCTCGGGTTCAGTATGTGCTGGGATATTTCCCGGACGACCGGACTAAGAGCCTCTTCTAGTTTTTCCAAGTCGCCTTTCATAACTCTTCTCCTATCTATATTGTTGGCAACGCCATGTCTAACACATCGATTCTGGTTGCCTGTCCATTAACTCTCATCTGTTCTTCGGTGAGAACATAAAATATCACTTCGCGTTTTCCGTCATATTCTTCCAGCGCTGCCATTGGTCGCCTGCCTTCAAAACTGATCCTGGCATTACTCATGTTTGAGAACTGTACCCGATCGATCAGCTCCCAGGACTCACGGGAAGAGGTGACAGCTTCTTTGATACTGTCTTCTCCGGGAATAACCACACTATACATAGTGACTGCATAAATGACATTCATAACTCATACCGCAAAGTCCACTCTTCGTTCAAAGTGGTCAAGATTGACCGAGCTGCTCATAAAGAGATCATCTCCAAGATAGATGTCCTTATTGAGTTCGGCGCAGTTAGCCCTGCATGCGCCTGTCTGGATCTCGGACTTCTTCTGTTCAAAAAAATTTCTTGCCAATCCTTTCTTTTCAAAAGACTGGAGGTTCAGTAACTCCAAGGTTCCATCATACCCTTTCGAATATACATAAACACTATATTTATATCTCTCGTCTGCCATGATTGGCACAACTCCTTTCGCTCTTATAATACCTATTATATATAACCACTACATAATGTGGTAGTCTTCTTTACCTACACTATATACAGTTTTGCACAAAATGTCAATAATTCACTAATACATTAGTGACAAATTCCGCGAAATGTTGTAATATGAGGGCATAAAGGAGGGACGTTCTTATGAAAACAATGAGAAGATCTGCAATAAGACTTGTCCCCAAAAACAAAAGGGACATGACATATATGGAGTACGAGTACAGCAAGAAGTTTTGTGAGTCTGAAAAAGAAGATCCGGCAAATCTTGTAGTTGAGATGTCCTGGAATTATTTTACCGGGGAAAGGAAGGTAAGATAGATGGCAAAGAAACTCACAGCAAAAGAGAAAAAGCGAAAAGCACAAGATCTCATCATGAGCCAGATAGCAAAGATCGGATACGGAAGCGACTATGAAGATTTTGTATCACTGATCGGCGACATGGAGAAGGCGGATTCCATATTGATGACTCAAATGAACAGGATAGCCAAGATGTTTGGCTTCGAAAGCGCATGGTTTGGATAAGGAGAATAACATGGACAATAATCTACTCAACTTACTTGGAAAGCTGGAGATTACTCGAGAAGATTTTGACAAAATCATAATCTGGGCATATCGGACGAATCCCGACCTCGAAGACCAGCCGGGGTTTGATTATAACGATCAATGGATCGTCAACATTTTTACAGACTGCACCGGCAGAGCAGCATATTCTATCAGCGATGCGGTCAGAGTATATGGTTTAGAAAATGTAAAAGGCTACTGCCATGAGGTTCTTGATAGCATAGAGGCTTTGTGTGCGTTGGTTGCTACCAGATAGGAGAGAGAGATGAAAAACTACTTTGTAGAATTTACAAACGGAGAAAGCGAATGGTATGAAGCCAAGACGGATAGTAGTGCATATAACAAAGCATGGAAGATGGCAAAAAAGAAAGAAACAGGGGTCCAGTATCTTGCGGAATGCTTCGAAGAAAGTGAAGAAGATCGGGTGATCTTCAGAAGGTAAGGAGGAATAGATAATGAACGATACAGCCACAATTAACCGAATTTATAAATGGGCGAACGAAAAACGCCAGAAGTACGAAGACGATTATCAGCAGACAGGATCTCCGTCATCCATGAGGACATATGAGAGATATGAAGACATCTGCGATATTTGTGCTGCGGCAGAGAGGGTAAAAGTGGAGGAGGATAAGCTGAAAAAGCATGTTCTGCAAAACCAGATGCACATCATTGCCCGACTTTATGATGTGCGGCGGGTAAGTCCAAACAAGACATTCACTTACGAAGAAGTAGAAGAGTGGATGCGAAAGATGATGATGTAGGAGATTATTATGAACAAAGCAAAAGTGACGCTTAAGTTTACCAATCCTGACGGAACACATGAGAAAAAGAGTTATGTAGTAAAAATGGAAGGAACCATGGCAGGGGAAGCTCTGACAAAGGCATTTCGAAAGTACCTGGCGTATAACAGACTTGCATACGAGTCACCGTTATCACCGGCTTATCACCGTCCGTGCGAACTGGTGTCCTATCGATTTATTTCTGATGTATAAACAAGGAGGCTACTATGAAAGACAATATGGAAAATAATGATATTCAGAATAAGCTAAAGAAAACAGGCGAGACATGGCTCATCATCGTAAAGTCTTTTCGGGAGAATGTATCCGGCTGGCCGCATTGTAAGATGACGCCACCTGAATTTTACAGGCGTCTTCAGAGAGAAGACAAACTGGAAAAGCAAGACATCATAGATGCGTTTGCTGTTGTCTGCCTTATAAAACAAGGCGATGGCAGGATCTATAAAGAATGCAGAGATTTCCTTTGTGCTAAAATGGACAGGGAACTCAGCTCCTGGTTTAATACCGTTGACGAGAATACTAAGTTCAACAAGGTATTTCGGTACCTGAAACAGTTGGACGATATTCATAGTACACATATAAATCAGACGGTAGAGGCAATCATGGAGAACAGATGGTAAAGGAAATAGAAATGACACCCAAAGAACTGAAAAAACTTAATTTTACCCAAACGCGTTCCGTTGCCGGAGCTTCAATCGGCAATGACACCTACAACTATATCTGCGACTGCATGGACAGACTTTTTCGAGGAGATTACGGTGATTGTATCAGCGAAGAGGATAGAAAAGCAAACGATCGTGAACTTATGTCCGGAGAAGGGCATATCCTTGCCAGGTATCCGAAAAGATATAAGCTCGAAGAAGACATCTATATAAGTGTTTACTTTTCGGAAAGCAGTAACGATCCGGATAACAACCAACTGCTGGTGATGTATGTGAGCGAACTGTAACGGGGAGAAACCTATGAGCAAGAAAATCAGAGTAGTGATCTGCCCGCAAGACATCAGAAAAGAACCGTATATTAAGGAGATTGACGATGACCTGAAAACTTTACAGAACCTTGTGGGCGGGTATGTTGAAGAGATTACTCTCTATGGCATAGAAGACGGTCACTATGTCTTGCTATGTGATGAAGACGGACGCTTGAAACATAAACCTGTAAATGGGTCAATTTGCGGATATGTGCTGGTAGGGGATATAATTATTGCAAGACGGGCCGATCAGAGTTTAGTCAGTGTACCAAATGGCTTTTTGGTTCGGCTCAAAGAGAATTACTGGACGGACATGAGAAATGGGAAGCCCGAATAAACGACTTGTAGCATTAAGAAAGGCAAAGCACCTTTCCCAAATCGAACTTGCTCAACTGGTGGGAGTTTCCATCCAGCTGATTCGGTGCTGGGAAAAAGGACTTGTCGAATTAAAGAAGGCCTCGTATGAAAATGTTATGAAGTTGGCAGATGTGCTTGAAGTAGATCCCGAGGAGCTTGTCCCGGAAAAAGAGTGGAGAACAAAACTATAACTTTGCTGATTATTTCTAGTTAGTAGAAGGAGGGCATATATATGGATAATAGTTTTACGAGATACTCATATCGTTCGGAAGAACCAAATAAAGATCAGGTCGGATATATTGTCGTTTCCGATAAATATGCAACCGCCTGGTTCAAATATGCAACCTCTCCATCACTCAAGGCAAAGATTGATAACGCGAAGTGGCTCCAATGGCGAAAAAATGAAGACAACGGTCAAGTACGCTGGTCTATCAGAATCGATCTTTCAAAATACTGGACGAATCTTGATAAGTATGCCAGGATGCTTGCTGAAGAAGGCGTAACCGTACTGATTAGAAAGAAGCACGAAGAGAGATGGGTTCCATACAACTTTGCGATCCCAAAACCGGAGCAGAAAGCTACCGATCGGAAAAATGAGAATACTACTGGCGAAGAAGAGGCCATCAAGTATTACTTCTACATGAAGCCTTCCTATTTCGAGAGCCTTAATAATCTGGCAAAGGAGAAGCATATATCCTTTTCAACACTCATTATCTGTGCCTGCGACGCATACCTGCGAGCCGAAAAGCAGGCTGAGCCTCTGAAAGCTCTTGATACATCGCTCACGGAAGGTACGTTTTCGGAAAAAGTCCTGATGGAGATAGCCCGGCGCGGATCGAAGCGTGCTTGGGTAGCCGACAAGCTTGGGATCGACCGTTCCAGATTCTACCGCATGATCGATACTGATAAGTGGACGGAAGAAGACAAGGCTGCTGTCTGTAACCTCTTCGGCTGGGAATGAAAATGCTATCAATTACACTCATAATGACTACTATATGACGTCATTATGGTGCAAATATGCATCATTTTGCGCACATGTTCACAGTTTGTTTACAATTTTGCTAACCCATCCCAAATGCCTGAAATCATGTGATTTTGGGCATTTTTGAGTGTTAAAAATCAGATTACTACATCTTGTGGTCGAACATTTGTATTGACACTATATATAGACCGTGTTATATTGCAGATAAGGAAAGGATATTATTAGTTGGCAAATCTAACTAGACTCTGATATAAATAAAGTATCTTGGATCCTCGATCCGAGATGGAAGGAGATAGTTATGATGAGCACATATACAAGATATAGAAGAGAACTTGCACTCGTACTGATCGTTGCAATCGTTTTGGCAATGGTAGGCTGCAAGAGAAAGAAAGCAGGCGGAGAAGATCCGGAACTGTCTTCTATCCTTTCCGGTGTTGAATCCCTCACCACTGAAGAAACTACAACTGAACCTACCACCTCTGAAACGACAGAGGCTACTACAACTACGTCTGAAACCACGGAGACTACTCCTGAAGTGACAGTCGTTCCTCCGTCTATGCCGGAAACATCTGAAACAGTTCCGACAGAGACAACCCTGGATCCGACTGCACAGCCGACGGAAGAACCTTCTACTTCAACAGCAGATTCGACAAAAGCTCCAAAGCCGACTAAAGCACCGAAGGAGACAAAAGCAACTACGACACCGACAACGCCACCGACAAATACTCCTACCAGCACGTCCACGCCGACGCCCGTGCCGACAGATACACCGACACCCACGCCAACAACGGCTCCAAAGGAAACGAAGAAGGCGACAGATTATTCCAGCACAATTAAGTCTGCGGTTAAGCAGGCGATCACTGATAAGTGTGGCTGGAAAACAGGCTTTGCTTATAACGATAAGGTTATGGAAAATGCAAAAGCAAGAGCAAAATATTCTGCAAATAACAACGTTCTTGGACATGTTGATATGCCTGGGACAGTTGTTGGGTTTGAGGGGTGCGGAAGTTCTGGGTGCACATATTTAAGTGACACGGATGAGTTAGAATGGTTTTGGACAGACGAATCTGGAAATAATCATTACTACAAAGGAGACCCTTATCAGTGCTACTACGATTTTGCAGCATCTCTAGTAGTAGAACACGTAAATAAATTATCATCTGATACAGACCACATCTATTTTGGTTACGGAGTTTCTATCAAATATACACCGTGGGAAAGGAGTAATGGATTAGGGACAGTAGAAGAATGGACTATTGTGGTTTATATCGAAGGCGAAACGGAAATGGCACTGAATGCAAAGTTTTCGTAAGTTCCAATATAATAGTTCTGACAAAAGACACCTCAAACGGGGTGTTTTTTATTTGCTGTTACAAACATATTGCAACTATCAAAATCACGTGATATACTAACCTTGCTTAACAAACTTAGACGTAAGAAACAGGTGAATGACCTTCATCTGTTTTCTTGCGTCTTTTTCTTTTCCCCCGAAAAACCAAAATCTTATTTAAGGAGAGTGTAAAATGTTATCATCAAAAACCAAAAACAAGACGTTTTATCGAGTGACATCAGCGTTTTTAGCAATGGCACTTTTCCTGAGTGTCTTTTTGACATTCGTGAGCAAGACGGCGCAGGCTGATCCTGTACCGAGTGGAAACGTAACCGCACTTTGGGATGCGGGACACTTTAACCAGGGCGGTAAGGTAGTCGAGGTTCTGAAAGCACAGAACGAAAACGGCCCTTATGTCTATTGTGTTAAGGCTGCATCAGATCTTCCAATTCAGCACGGCGGAGCTGTTACACAGGATATTATCCGCAATAGCACAGCAGCACAGAAAGTAATGGGTAAGATAAAAGCAATTATTGACATGCCAGATAGTACCATCACGGGTTGTTCTGACTGGCAGGCTGACTGGGGCTGGAAAGCAAACGGTACAGAAGGCTACATCGTTCGTCAGCTTCTCATTTGGAATGAAATTTACAAGATGCGTGATGAGCTGGGAAGCCTTTACTGTACTTCCGATAATTCGGCAGTATTTAAGGGATGGGATCTAAATTCCCTGACATCTTCAGGCTATCCGCTTGTAAGAGTTGCTAAAGAGATTGCAACATCCTTCGATGCTCCGGAAGCATATATTCCGTCTGGCCCGATTTACGTCGCTCAAATCCAAAATGCAAGCGCTATTCAGTACGATGCAAGTACAGGAAAATACTATTCTACATTTTCAGTTATTGTAAAAGAGAAACACACTGGAACCACGGGCGGAACATTTAAGTTTTCTACTATCTCTGGATGTTCAGTATATCCTTCCAGCTCAAGTTCTGCCGTAAGCACTTCAAGTGAGTTTACTGTTACTTCCTCTGCGTTAAGTTTTCGAGCTGAAGGAACATATTCTCAAATGGCAAATGCAGGAAGTGGAAAAAAAGGCTATTTAGTTGAGGTAGCAGCTACTAGCGGAACAGGAAATTCAACAGCTACACGTGTGGAATATGGTCTGTTTAAAGATAGTACAGATGCTAAAAATCAGACATTTGTTGCACCATATATTGAAAGTTCTCCTAGATTTGAACCTGACGATCAGGCATGGCAGGTAACGACCGGCAATTTTGAACTTACAAAGGTCCTCCGTCACTCTGACGGTTCCACTCAGCCGGAAAGCGGAATCCGCTTCCGCATTTATCCTTCCGCTTATTCTTCCTGGGACGCTGCAACTGGCAACCGCTGGGATGGCACAACAGATGCAAATGGTAAAATCACATTTAGCAATCTTCCGATCGGCGAATACAAGCTCGTTCAGGTAGATGTACCAGCAGGCACGCTTATTATGAACCCGAACCCGGCAACAGTTACCATTTCAGGCGGAACGCAGTATGGCACCTACTATAATGACGAGATCGTAGGTTATCTCCAGATCAACAAGCGCGTTCAGTCCACAGCAGATGCAGCGGCAGGCACAACTTTTGCCAATCTCCCGGCAGAAGAAGGCGCAGTTTTCCAGGTATGGAACACAAACTACGCTTCCTATGATGCTGCACCGGCATACATGAAAGACACACTTACAACCGACTCGACCGGTAAATCCAATCTGTCCAAGGGATTGCCGGTAGGCACTTACAAGATCCATCAGACAGCCGCAGGCGCTTCTGCGCTCATGGATACAGCCGATCAGACTGTAACCATTACGGCAGCACATACAGCATCTGCTCCGAATGTACCCAACCTGACAAACAAGGCTTACGAACAGAACATTCAGATCCGCAAGGTTGACGAGGAGACCGGTACGGTCATTCCTGCGGCTAACGTAGAGTTTGAAATCTACAAGTCCGACAAGACCACTATCGTACCGTCCACTGCTGGCGAGACGACTTTTAAGACAGATGACAATGGCGAAGCCAATATCACCGATCTGAACCTTACAGTCGGTACTTACTACATTAAAGAGAAGACCGCTCCGAAGGGCTATGTCCTGAACGACACGATGCAGGAGTTTACTGTTAACAAGAACGATACTCTTATCACAGTCAACGGCAATGCTCTGAAGAGAGTTGATTTTGCAGATAAAGCAGTTTCTGTCGAACTCGAACTTCTAAAGTCCGGTCAGCAGCTCTCTGGATCCAAAGAGGTTGACTCCGGCTACAAAGACCTCAAGGGTCACGAATTTGTTTATGCCGACATCGCGCTTTCCGGCGCGCAGTACGAACTGTATGTTGATACAGATGTACTTGATGTCAACGGTGATTATCGCAAGGTTAATGGTGTTGAACTCAAGGCTGGCGCCCTGATCGGTACTTTTACAACCGATGCAAACGGTAAAATCAATGTACCTGGACTGTACCTGGATACCACATCCTGCAAGGCTACTTACAGATTTGTCGAGGTTAAGGCTCCGAATGGATTTACAGTCGATACCACACCGATCGTATTTGATCTTTCTGACGATAGATCCGACATGACGGTTTCCGTCATCAAGTCAGATGACGTAGTGACCGATAAAAAGCAGTCCGCAGTGATCACGTTCGAGAAAGTCGGCGTATCCTATCAGTATGATGACACCGCCAAGGCGTTTGTCCCGGTCGAGAAGCCTCTTGCCGATGCGGTTTTCGGCATTTATACAACAAAGGACGTACTTGCAGCTGACGGTTCGGTAGCACTTTCCGCAGATCAGCTGGTCGAAGTCGTTAAGTCCGACGCTTCCGGTAAGGTAACAACAACAGCCGACTATCCTCTCGGATACGACTATGTAATCCGTGAACTTGAGGCTCCGGAAGGATACATGAAGGACGACAAGGAATACACCATCTCTGCCAAGGCTGAAGATGGCAACAACACTTCCAAGTCTTATACATTTAAGCTGGATGAGCCCATCAAGAACGAACTTTCCCGTGCTTGCCTGGCGATCAACAAGATCGCGGACGACACAAAGCTCCCGATGCAGAATGTTGAGTTTGAGATCCTGACCGAAGACGGTACTCTCATCGAGAAGGTAGTTACGGATGCACAGGGCAAGGCAACCACTAAGGCAGCTATCCCTTACGACATGACTGTTATCCTTCGTGAGACCAAGACTGACGAGATGTATGAACTGGCAGCGGATACTTTTGTACGTATCAATGTCATGCAGACAGCACTGGACGCTTACGGCATCCAGGACTACACCATGATTAACTACCGCAAGGCAGAGATCGCAGTCGTTAAGCTCACAAATGACGGCAACGAGACCATCATGGACGGCGTCACATTTGAACTCTGGAAGAAGGGTGAGAACGGCGCCAAGGACGAACTGGTAGCAACCGAAGAGACAGATGCAAAGGGTGAGATCCATTTCTTTGTACCTGCCGGCGAATACTATCTCAAAGAAACATCTGTCGGTAAATGGACAAACTTTGTTGTTGACCCGGATCCGATCGATGTATCCGCAAAAGATCACGGCAAGGTATATAACATCACCGAGAAGGACAACTATACAACAACAATCGTTGAAAAGAATGATGCGAAGAACGGTAATCCTCTCGGACATTGCGGTATTTCCGTAAAGAACTCTGCCGGTATCGTCCTGACATTTGTCTGGAACTCCGACCTGAACGGATATGTATTCTGCGATCCGACAGTAGAAGGCGCTACACAGGTGCTTTACACGAGTGAAAACAAGGATTCCGAAGATTTCGGTAAAGTCCGCATCCTCGGCCTTGCAGCAGGAAAATATGAGATCTACGAAGTGGAAGCACCTGAAGGATACAGAAACGATTCTGCCGTGCTCGGCGTATCGATCGACAACTCAGGTAAGGAAGTAGAAGTCCTGCATCTTTACGACACTCTGAAGACAGCAGAAAAGAGCAAGACACTCGGCTATACTCTCTGTGGCATCTTTGGTGTATCCGCAGCAGCGTTCTTCGCTCTCGCAGTAGTTGAACTTATCAGCAGAAAGAAGAGAAATCATAGCTAAGCAATTCTACTAAATAACTCTTCTTATAAGGTTTGGGGACCCCGGGTAAAACCGGGGTTCTCCATATAAAAAAGAACTTCAAGGAGGATCATTATGGACACTAAACATGAATACCCTTATCAGAAAGGTGAAGAATACGTTAACATCCGGTTCACGCCTGAAAAATGCAAACTGTTCTTTAACACAAGTGACATTGACCATGCATTGTTTTATACTGTTGATGGATTGCCGACAGTCTTTGATAGCATACTGGGAAACCTGTCAAACGAGCTTGCCACAAGCATGAAATGTGAAGTTGACCGAATGGTATTGATGGCACTTCTCTTTCATAAAGTGAAGCTGGTATTGAGAGGATATGGTCTCGACTTTGATTTTTCCGTTGCAAGTTTACAGGATGGAGAAATGCAAGGTGTAATCGACGAACAGATGCAGCAGTTCGAACAAGCCCCTAAATGGGATATTACGATGAATCATCAGGATGGCAGCACTCACTGTTACAGGGATGTTGATGGACAGTCAGAAGAAAAGATTTCGAAAGAGATCCTCGAGATTTGTGCAAGTCAGGTTCATAAAAACATGACCTATTTCAGCACAAAAACAAAGAATAAGTAAGAGAGGCAAGGAGTAAAAGAGGATATTATGAGCGTAGTAAAAGTCGCAAAATTCAAGGTAAAGGTTGATGCCGGACTAACCTATGAAGATCTTTGGCAACTCCAACGTGAAACTCGCGAGGTCATGATTACAGCTGTTGAAGAAAGCATCATCTGGAATAAAAAGAACCGCGAGCATTTTAAAGAAACCGGCGAATGGCTGGATATGCAGAAAGAACTTGGTTATAAGACTATCGACTCATATATCTATAATCAGGTTAAGGATAGAGGGTACTCTATGTGCGGAAATATAATCTCCTGCACGGTACGTAACGCTGTCCAAAAGATCAAAACGGAGCGCAAGAAAGGTGGATGGCCGATTTTCAAGGACAACCAGCCGATTCAGATACCGAAAAGGGAAATCGGTCTTTTGGAAGGATCCGGAGAGTATGTGATGATCCTGCATCTACTCGGCACAAATTATTCCAAAGAGCATGACAAGAGCCGGAATGTCCGGCTGATCGTAAAGGCGAAGGACTCCTATCAGAAGCATCTGTTGGAGCATATCTACTCTGGCGAATACGATATAGCCCAGTCCGCCCTCAAATATGAAAACGGCTGGAACCTCTATCTATCCTATTCCCATGAGCCGGAAAAGATAAATGTGGATCCCGATAAGATACTCGGCGTTTATATGAGCGAGCAGGTCGATATATATGCCAGCTCCATTGGTAAAAAAGAACGGTTCATCATCGACGGTGGTGAAGTTCAGGCATTTGCCAAGAAAATAGAAGCGATCGTATGGAGCCGCCAAAAACAGGCAAAACAGTCTGTGAGCGGTAATTCCGGTCACGGAACAAAGAAGCGCATCGAAGCGGTATATCGTACCAAGGACAAGATTGCGAATTTCCGAAATACGACCAACTTCAAATACGCCAAGATGCTTGTGGAGTTTGCAGTCAAAAACGGATTTGGCACGATTCAGATCGAGGATCTGTCCGGTGTAAAAGCAAGTCAGGATTTTCCCAAGCACCTGCGTCACTGGACATATTATGATCTCCAGACGAAGATAGAGAATAAAGCTGCCGAAAAGGGTATTAAAGTGAAAAAAGTAAAATCTCACTATATCTCGCTTCGATGCAGCAAGTGTGGTAATATTGATACTGACAATAGAAGCAAAGAGGATCCAGCAAAGTTTATTTGCACTTCCTGCAAAAAGGAGTTCGATTCAGACTTTAACGCCTCACAGAATCTTTCTGTCCTGGACATTGATAAGATAATTAACAAGGTACAATCAGCGAAGCTGGAGAAAAAGACAGAAAACTCCTAAGACTTCGCTTATTAGGGCGACTTCCCGCCCTTAAACCGAGAAGTACACGTAATTCCCCGAACCGCGAGGGTAGTGCAACACTCGGTAAGGTTAAGGCGCACATAGTAATCCGTGCGCGGCCTACTTTAAATATATGGGGTCTGTATATGTACATCGGCTATGGAAAGCATGTGTACCTATGCAGACCAAAAAGGACTGAACAAACGACTGGTTTAAGGTTTCAGCCTTACTACATTTGTCAGTAGGCTGAAGGCGTTTGCCATTTACATATAGAGAGAATAAGGTTTCAGCCTTACTACATTTGTCAGTAGGCTGAAGGACTCGTAGTGAATGACAGGCAACTCGTCTGGTTTCAGCCTTACTACATTTGTCAGTAGGCTGAAGGGAGGTGAGTGATGATAAGCTTTTCAGCTTGGTTTCAGCCTTACTACATTTGTCAGTAGGCTGAAGGTCTCTCCCAATGCTTAACCGCTTCCTCCGAGTTTCAGCCTTACTTCATTTGTCAGTAGGCTGAAGGCGTATATGTAGTGCCCTTCGATTTCCGGTTGTTTCAGCCTTACTAAATTTGTCAGTGGGCTGAAGGCAATATAAAAAAGTATCGCTTTATTTTCGTGTTTCAGCCTTACCAAATTTGTCAGTGGGCTGAAGGTTCGGAACGTCAGAAGGAACTCCGATACCCGTCTCAGTCTTACTACATTTGTCAGTAGGCTGAAGGTATCATCCAGTCGAAGAAACCTACCACATAGTCTCAGTCTTACTAAAAATACCAGTAAGTTGAAGGTAGTTAGCGATTTGAATGATAAGCCCTGATAAAGATATTGCTTTTTTTCAAATAATCATATATAGTAAAGATGTTAGTATATTTCCTTAATGCAGAATACATAGTTCTGTGGGAAGTATATTTTTTTGTCCCTTTTTCAGGGATTTTAACTATCAGTCAAGCAATAAAGGAGCCTCTATGTCTTTTGGATATAGGGGCTTTTTGTTGTTTCTGCATTTTCCGCTTTCGCCTGAATCCCGGGCACTGAAATAATCATCATTAAATATAGTGTAGGAGGTACACCATGAGAACTATTACCCAAAAATTTTTGAAAGAAGCAAAAGCCTCTTTCAAGAAAGAAAAAGAACTTGAGCAAAAAATACTCAAGTTTTCCAAAAAAAAAGGCAGTTTGCCCGCAAACGAAGAGATGCGTATGCGAAGGCTCCACGATCAATATCTTATTGTTCGTGACAGCAATCGTAAAAAGCTGCTCACACCTAAACTGGTGCTGGGATCTCCCACGTTCGTCGAACGTGTAAAAAGACCCCGCAACACCGTTTTTATCACGGGTGAATGTCCTTCTAAAATGCTTCGAGCATTACTTGAAGGATGCAATCTCATCGAGGTCAGAGAAAGTACAGACTTTGTAGAAAAAACGATGCTCTACGCGAGCAGAGTATCATACGCAAAGGTTCTGTACTCGCGTAAAGCGGTCAAAGACCAGGTGGAGTCTGTGATTAAAAGCAGCCAGCGTGTGAGCGTTGAAAACGACCTGATGATCGGCGACGGTTACTGGTCGGACGCTTTCTTTGGGTAAATTAATCGGAATCATCATTATTTAAGTAAAAAGGATAGAAGAGGGAGTCTCGTAGCAATACGGCTCCCTCTTTTGTCCGGAAAGGAACTATTATGTCAAACAACAAGAAAAAGGAAGCCACGCCTGAAAATGTGGCAGAACAGATTGGAGAAGTTATCGGCATTAAGGAGCTGTACTCGCGGATCGAAAACGGCACAGGATTTTTCAAATTCTGTGACGGAGGGCTTTCCGTTTCAGCGCTGGACGCGAACGGGAACACCGTTCAGTACAAGAGCCCGAAGTTGGACGACGACCAGATGTTCACCCTGACAGGTATTAGCAAAACTGCGATGTATCTCGCTTACGCGGATGCTTTTACCACGGACGAGAACCTGAAGGTTTTCCAGTTCAGTACCACCAATGGTGGTCAGGTAATTGCTTGTGAGGAGCATCACAAAGGCCAATATGCCATTCTCCGAGAGCAGAATGGTATTCTGGACATTGCCGTTCCGGAAGATCCTTCCAAGGGACTTCCGATCATTACGGCAATCCTGCTTGGCAAATGGGCGTTTCAGAAGGAGAACGGGTTTGCTTATCTTGAATCGATGAGCCGAAACTCCGGTACCGTCACTATAAGGACGAATGGCTCCGTGGAGACGTTTTCCGGTACTTACGACACCATCTGGCAGAAAAACCCGGATGCGTGGAAGATTATGGATAATACCATCCAGCTCCAGATCAAAAAGCTCGGAAACGAGCTGACGGCTTTTGTTGAAGCTGAGGAGAAAAACGGTACGAAATTCCGAATCCGTAAGATTTCCAAGCCGGAAGAGAAGACGCTCCCGCCACAGTGTGAGAAGGCCAAATTCTTCAGAAAGACGAAAACTCCTGACGAGTTTGAGACCGCTTGCGAAGAACTGGCAGAGCTCTTCGGTCAGAAGAAGCGCGGCACGCTGAAGGATGCACTCCTTGCTATCCCGAAGCTCATGACACCGGAAGAGATGTTCGAGGATCAGAAATTACTCGTTCATACTTGGGAAGAAGATCTCTTCCTGAACGGGTTCGTGCTTGAAAAGTGGAACTGGGAAGCACTGTTTGGTGCAGCCAAGGGTATTTACCGGAACTTCTTTTTGTATGGTCCGGCAGGCTCCGGCAAGTCCACATTAAAGCAGTTTCTGTCCTTCGCCCTGGGTCTTCCAGATTGGGGTGACATCATTTGCTCGTCCAACATGGATCGCAATAACTTTATTGCGGAACACGTAATTGACGAGGATGGCAAGATCAGTATCAAGTGTTCCGTACTCATTAAATGCCTCCGTTATGGTGGCATCGTCGAGATTCAGGAACCGACTTGTATTCGAGATCCGGGTGTCATGACCTGTACCAACAATTACATCGCCCCTACCGGATGGATTGAGATTGCGGAGACAGGAGAACGTTTTCCGAGGCATCCGAAAAGCATTGTTATTTTTAGTTCAAATCTGAATTACGCAGGCTGCAAGGATCCAAACACTTCTGTACTCAGTCGTCATGACTTCGTGAAATTTATTCCGAGGCTTGACGAAGAAACTCTGGTTTCCAGAGTTGAGACTGAACCCGAGGTGAATCTGGAAAAGGACTATCTGCTGAAGATGGCAAAGGTCTTTAACAGTCTTGCCCAAACAGCAGAGGAAGACGGAGTGGCTCCGCCAGGCGACACATCGTATCGTACATTCCGTGCGTGGTGCAAAAGAACCTCGCTGGATGGCGATCCGTTTGAGGCAGCGGAATCAACGCTCATCGACAAGATGGCGTTTACCTCCGACGAGGAGCCGAAGATGAAACTTCGTCAGATCCTTCATTCCCTTCTTCAGACAAAGCCGAAGAAGGTCAAGATTGACGAGGAGTTTGAAGATCTCCTGGCTTTCGTCGTAAAGAAATAACGGAACTGTGGGCCTTTCGCATACGCGGGAGACCCACCATTATTATTCAAAAGAAAGAGGTATTAACTATGAAAAAGAATAAAGTCAGCATTACGATTACTCCATCCGAGGATGTCATCATCACGGATGGAAAAGGCAACAGAATTGAGATGAGCATCATTGATCTTTGCGGTATTGCCAGAGAGTACGATGCTTTTTGTTACCGGGAAGATCTTAAGGATCGGGTAGAAAAAGCAGTCGTGCGTGGAGAAGTGCCGATGAATCTTATCTCAAATGAGCGCTTTTTCAGGTTGCTTTTAAGTGAGTACATGGACGCCAAAGAAGAAGAAGACAATATAAATTCCGAACGCTGCTTTCAGGAAGCGTTATCCGGTTGTCTTCCTTTTGAGGAGTATTCCAAAAAGCCGACGACCGCAAGGCCTTCACAGACCGTTTTGGTCTTTTGGAGAGGCGGTGAAAATGATGAGTGATTATAAGTTGGCAAGCCGTGTTCACGAACAGGATATCGTTGCATTTCCATCTGTTGAAGATGCTGATCGTGCTATCAAAGAATCCCCCCGGGCAATAATCGAGTGGTTACTAGATTTACTCGATCAAGAAAGGCGGTGAGGAGCTATGATCGGTCACAAACTCACAGAAAACGGAGTTGTCATCAGTAAAGACGGCATGGAGATGACTCTTCTTGGATCCGAACTGCAAACAGTTTTCTACGATTGGGAACGTTTTGCTGTTTTCAGGCAAGAAGTGTTGGAAGAGGCGAAACGCCTGGTCAAGTCAGGATCTTTGCCAAAATCTGCTATTACCAACGATGACTTTATAGATGACGTCATTCGTGTGTATGAGCAGATGAAAGGTGATGACCACGACGAGGTAAAAGTCAAACTCGACATAGCCTTTTCGGAAGTCTCTTACGATGACTATGTTTGACGAAATGTGCCAGCCCTTTTCGGGGGGCTGGCACTATTCAACAGTTGCAGCCCTGTTTACCGGCTTGTATAATAAAGGAGGATAAAATGGCAACTTGGAAAAGAGTCTTGGAACGCTTAAAGAATGGTTCCATTGACATTACCTACGACGAGATGCAGTCTCTTCTAGTTCATCTAGGCTATAGCATAGACACGATGGGTAAAACAAGTGGTTCACGCACAAGATTTATTTGCGAAGGCAGAGAAGATATCCTTCTTCACCGTCCACACCCACAAAAAGAACTAAATGAATTCTGCATCAAGCGAATATACGAGACTCTGAAAGGAGAACAGATCATATGAATAGCGTACTAAAATACAAAGGATATGTTGGAAGCATTGGAATATCTGAAAAAGATGGTATTTTCGTCGGAGAAGTGCTGGGGCTGAAAAATTCCCTGATTCTTTACGAAGGTGCAAATATGCAGTCATTACTCCAGGACTTTCACGATTCGATCGATGACTACCTGAACATGTGTGAAGCACACGGAAGAGAGCCTGAAAAACCTGCCTATATAGATATTGATATCAAGGCAGCGCTTGAAGAATATATAGCTGCTCATTCAGCCACACAGTCTGCTAGTTAATCAAACAAGAAGAAATACATGAGAGCAGTACCTTCGGGTGCTGCTCTTTTCATTTTATAAGTAAAACCCTTGATTTTTTCTTGACTATCCTTTATATTGTAGGTGTTAGTATATTTCCATGATGCGAACAGACTTTGTTCCGCAGGAAGTATATTTTTTTATATCCAATATTATCCAAATTAAAAGCAGTCCTAATTAGAAAACCCTCCCGGTGTACTTTTGTGCGCCTTGGTCTTTCTATGCGGGGCTGCTTTTCTCGTTTACGGACCAAAAGGGAGGTGTCATTATGTTAGACGAGGCAAGAAAAGAAGAACTTATTAGAAATGCGCGTAAAGACGGATTTATCTTTACAAGCAATGACGTGAACGACGTTATGTGGCTTCTGGGCATTATCTCAGACTCGACAACCGTTCACGAGGTACGGAATCCGAAAGTAACCCGTGCCAAAAAAGGAGATGTGCGGCTGTTCAATGAAGAGTATAAAGCCCTTCATATAGTACAGAGTACGATTTCCGATCCGAACTACTCTGACGACTCGCTGGAAGCAGACTATGAAGAATGTGCTAATAACACAGGGCTTCTCATTTCTGCTGATGGCGGGGAAACCAACTACCTGACACGTGATACCGCTTTTGGCGGTATTTGCGACATTACAAGGGTAAAGGGTAGAGGTTTGACTGATTTGTACCGGATGGACATCGATATGTTTATTCAGACGGTAAACAATCTGCTTACTGCACGGAGCGGTTCGCCTGTAACCTTTATCGAGGTCATGGGTAGAACGACCGGTGTCGCATCAGGAATGTACCGTCATATGGATCAGAAAAAACTCCTCCAATCCTTCTTGGTTGCAGCAGCAGACAAGAACGGAAGCCTGGTAAACTTCAACTACTCGCATGAACTGACTTATGCAGTAGCGGAGTTTCCGCCGGAGCTGGTACAGACCTACGCGATCGATCGGCTGGGTTTTGACCCTGCAAAAGCCAAAATGCAGATGGTCATGAAGAACTCGGTTACGAGATCTTCAGCTGCCCGTGTGTACTTCATCATCCGCGAGGGTGATAAAGAGATCTCGGCGCTCGGTGCCTATACCGCCCATAAAGGCAATAGTGCTATTGAGGCATTTGCCGAGGCTTGTCTCGGGATGCACGCAGCGCTGACACAGACGGTAGATGCTCTGCTTGATCTTTCAAACATCAAGCTCAACAACGCAGAGTCCACCATTCGCGAAGTGGCAAGACGCTGCGGCCTTTCCGATCGAAAGATGGTTGAGGAGATCAAATCTGCTAAAAGAGCCGGAAAAATCGATTTTGGCGCAATGACAGCGTATGAGGGATACCTTTTCCTTAACAATGTCATTAACGATGCACAGCTCAGTAAGAGCAAGGTTAAGGGTTTCTCCGGGAACACCGACCTGATTGCATCTTACGTAAAGACCGAGATCAAGGCTCGAATCGCTGTCCAGCACTGGGGCGACATTGACCAGACTCTTTTCTTTGATGAGGTCACGGTCACACCGGCGCAGGACGTGGATCCCAGGCAGATCAGTCTGCTCCCGGATGACGGACAGGAGGTGGTATCATGACGACGAATGGTATTACCAAGATCGAGATGGAAGCAATGAACGCAATCATCGCCATCTCGCATCACCTGCACGGCATTGAAGAGCAGATGAAGAAGCAGAATGAGCTTTTGGAAAAGCAGAACGAACTGCTGGAAGATCAGAAGATCTCTCTTGAGCGGATCAATGATACGCTCAAGTACAGACGCTAAAGAAACATCATTATTTAGGTAAAGGATGGGAAAGGGAGTAAGCAGTAATGCTGCTCCCTTCTTCTATCCGGAAAGGAAGTCTATTATGAAATTTACAAAAGAACAGTTAAAGGCAATTCCGGTGTATATTACACCGAACGAGAAGAACGGATCGGTTCTTTCTATTCCGACCATCGATTTAACAGGAGAAGAGTTCACACAGCTCCGTCTCACCCACAACGGCGGTATTGTAATCGGTGCTTCCGCTGTTTCTCCAATGGTCAACCAGGAGGAGGATCCATACGGACGTACACCCGTGAGTACATATGAGGAACAGGTGAACGGTAAGAAAGAAGAAGATAGTCCTATTCAGAAAAGGATCTATCAGCTCGGTCATGATTGGGAGCCCGTTGGTGCTACGGCATTCTGCAAGCGCTATGGTCTGATTCTTTATCGGCCATCTGGAATGCTATATTGTGCGACAGAACCGGGAATAACGGCAAACATCGACTTTATCGGTGTTGATCCAAATACCGGAGAGCCTTGCATCATCGAAATGAAGAATGTCAACGGCGCCGAGCATAAGAAAAAGGTTCGCCGCTGGTATAGCGAAGGAGTGCTGCCAGACACACAATACGTATTGCAGACAGACCTTCAGCGGTATGTATCCGGCATCAACAAGGTATTTATTGTGTACTGCTGGGCAGAAAGTCCTTGGGGGTTTGCTAACTATGAAGTAGAGGAACTCTACTACTTCGATATTCCCTGCAATCCTGAAAGGATAACTCAAGTCGTTGAAGGCGCACGAGTTTATCTGGAGGCATTGAAAAGCAGGGAACCCCAAAAGCTCCTTGATCTTCCTGGTGCTACTCAGAAAGATTACACTCTTCTTTACGGAGAGGGCGAAGGAGAACTCCTTGCCGATCAGACGCAGACTTCGGAATGGCTCGATGCCTGTGACGAATTCGTTAGAGCCTCGCGCTCGGAAGAGTGTGCAAAAGCCGAAAGGGAAAATGCCGAGAAAGAACTACGCCGTCTTCTCGGAAAAAACAAAAAGGCGTATGTCCATACTGATCTTATGGACGTGGAGATAACAACCAAAACCCGTGAAAGTAAAACATGGGATACGGAAAAACTCCAGCAGCTCGCACCGGACGTGTATGAAGAAGGTCTTTCCTTTAGCATCACGGAGTCAAAACTCAAAAAACTCGAAAACAAGGATGCTATCCTTTCCTGTTTGACAGTTAAGACAACACCGGTTGCAGGCATTAAGGTCAAAGTAGAAGAAAGATAACTTTTTTCGGCTCCCAGGAATTATTTCCTGGGAGTTTTTTTGCAATAACAAAGCCCCGGTTCATTACGCCGGGGCTATATATTTCAGGGAGGTATATTATTAGGTTGGTTAATCTAACCATCTTTAATATATACCGTCTTGCACAAAATGTCAATATGTAACTAATAAATTAGTGATATGTTGACAAAAACAGTTTCTGCTGGTATTATAAACACAGTTGATAGGTTTTACCTCCTTTCAACTTGAATAATGATGATTAGGAGACGGCATCTGAAAAGGTGCCGTTTTTCTTTTGCTTTTTAAGTAAACATCTGTTATATTGTACTTGGTAGTGTATTTCCATTAAGGTTAGGCAAGGTATGCCTTCCCGGAAGTACATTTTTTTATGCCATTGGCACCATCTTTTCATTAACTTAACAACGGAACAATCCTATTTACCTTCTTTTGAAGGGAACAGGAAAGATCTGCCGTTTTGTTTTTGAGACGGTGGTGCTTTTTTTTGTTTCCAACATCATTATTTAAAAATTCAAAGGAGGTAAGAATTATGGAAGCAATCATTATCGAACAGGCAAAGGCCAAGATCACAAAAGAGATTTCCGAGTACGAGGATCTCAAGAGAGAAAACGGCATTGGCGTCGTCGTTCCTTCCGAGGAGAGAAAAGGACTGGAGGAATTTCTTTTCCAGGCAGTTGAATCCGAAGAAGGATTGGCAGAACTGGTGATCGCACCTGAAAAGTCCATATTGAAAGGACTGGCATGGTGCGGAAAGCAGATCCCGCAAAAAATCAAGGAGCACCAAATGGCTGTTATTGACAATCAGACTGTGTATTCCTGGTTTTTGGATTACTTCCGCTGGGATGAAGCCAAAGAAGAAGCTGAACGTAAGGCAAAAGCAGAGGCAAGAAAGAAAGATCCGGAAGTGAAGAAGCTTCAGGAAGATCATCAGAAGTATCTTGCAGAGATCGAAGCCAAACGCAAGGCCGCCGAGGAAGCAAAGAAGGAAAAGGAAGAACAGAAGAAGCGGGAAAAGCTTGGCATCTGTGATGGACAGCTTGATCTGTTTTCTTTCTTGGAGCAGCCTGCCGCTGAAGTATCGGATCCGGAACCCGTACAGTCTGCTGAAAGCAGCTCTGAGGACTTCTGTACTGAAGTATCTGATCAGGAGCAGCATGATGTCTTCGATCTGTTTTCTTTTCCTGACTCCCAGCCGGCTGACGGACTGACAGCTGAAGATCGTGCGTCGGATTTTGCAGACGAAGGTGGTGATCTCGATGTTTAACCTGACAAGAAAGATACCATCAACGTATTTGCCGGGAACGTGTTCATCGGCAATCCTTGAAAAGGCGAAAAGAGCAATCCGCGTTGAGCCGGGCAAAACGTATCTCAAGATGGTTCACAAAGACCTCAGACACGCTATCTACTACGATAATAGAGGATATGCGTACTGCTCGTTCTGTGACAAAGAGATAGAGTCTTCTCATTTCAAGCATCTTGGGAAAAGCACCTGTCCAGTCTGTAAAAAAGAATGGGAGACGCGCTGCGTGACAAGGTACAAAGACGGAAAGATATTCTTCGAGTACGCACATATTGTCCATCTCCAGAAAGGAAGGACTCATGGTTCGCTTTGCGAAGTGCTTTCCGAATTTTGCCACTATGTCACCATTCAGGATGGAAAGGTCAGCCAGTCGGTATTTTCAAAACCGTTATCCGTGTTAGTGATTCTCCCGGACAACCATCGCGTTCGATTTAAGTTTGACCAAGGAAATTTCATCAAAAACAATCGGTTAAGTTTTGCGTCAAGCGCGAGTTACATGGGAAACATCTTTATGGGAAGGTGGTCGCTGAATACGCCGCGCAAAGTGGTAAAAGGAACACGGTTAGAACGTTATTTTGATGTTCTGCCAAAAGAAAAGCGATATGCATATATGCTTGCCATTATGACTGATGACGTGGAAAAACTATACAAGTTGGGATTGCAGGGACTTGCAAACGCCTTGTTAAAGGACTACGACAGACAGTTGGTATATGAGCGAAGCCGTACTACTATGGATACGCTTTCTGAAGGGCCCGCCTACAAAATGCTTGGTCTGACACCGGCATATTTGAACTTGCTCCGAAGAACACCGGGAACATGCGATGACTGGCGCTCACTGAAAAAACTTTCAGATGAGCATTTTCCTGTTGACTGGGTTCCAAAAACCATCAAGGACTTTTCCGGGCTCTATACAAGCATTACGGATCTGTTCAGGCTCCGGGTTGATGTTCGTCGTGTTTTGGCAAATTACAGTGACCATTTGCGCGAGTACATCGACTACGTAAAGGCACTTCGGGAAGTCGGCGAATACGCAGACGAAAACAAGTATCTGTACCCGAAAGACCTGCTTCCGGCACATGATGCAATGATAAAAAAGCTGACAGAGTATAAAGACAGAATTGCCGTCGAAAAGGAACAGAAGACAGACAAAAAGATCCAGCGGTTTGCAAAACTACTCTCGTTGTTTGTCTATTCAAATGATAAGTACATTATCCGACCGCTTCGAAGTGTATTGGAAATGTACGAGGAGAGCAGACTCATGAACCACTGCATCAAAACCTACACAGACAGATACTCCCGTAAAGAGTGTTCACTGTTTACCGTTCGTAGTAAAGATGCTCCGGATCACCCGATCGTATCGGTAGAGATCCGTCACCAGGAGGGCGGATGGTTTATGGTACAGGCAAGAGCAAAAAACAATGCTGCTCCGGAAACGGAAATTAAAGACTTTCTGAACGAGTGGCTCGGTTATATTCGAGATCTCTCCATGAAAGAAGAAAACAAAAAGAAGGTGGCAAAACTCTTTAGTCGTGCTGCCTAGTCCTTTTTCCGGTTTCTGCATATGCAGGAGCCGGTTTTTTCTATGTCCATAAGCGTATTGACATCCAGACATCACCTTGATATGATGATGATGTTAGTATATTTCTTCTTTGGGAGTTTTCTTCTATTGCAATGAACTCCCAATGCGTACATTTCAGTCCCGCGAGATGCGGGCTTTAACTAGGGGCAGTCTGGCTTCTTTCTCTTAGCAGAAGAAGTCTTTTTTATACCCCATTTCTCACCAAGCCCCTTATTTTGAAGGGGAAGCATAACATAAGAATACGGCATCGAAGTATTACTGATGTATGGTCTATCCATACACCGGCTTTGCCGTACAACTATTTATTCCCCTGTATAGGGATTGGTACATATAGAAATCATCATTATTTAATTGGAGGTGTCTTACTATGGACGAACTGAAAAAAATGGAAAACTGGCTGGCAGAAAACGCGGCAAAGTATGAATGGACTTTTGAGCGACAAGACATAAAGAGTCCTTTCAGCGGCTTCGTTCCTGGTCTGGGAATACTGGATAATGATCGCCATCAAATTCTTGTTTTTGATAAGTCCCATAACGTTATATGGGATGCCATATGCCATAACGGATCGTATGGCTATGAACAGGGTCTGTTGGAGATTTCAGGAACTCTCGTAAACGAAGAAGAAGATGGGGATACCGTAGCAGGCTTTCTCACTTCGGAAGACATCGTTGAGAGAATTGTCCGCCAGTACAAACCGGTAACGGTTTAATCCTTAACGAAACCACGTTTATTGAAGAAGGGAAGAGCACGTTTTATTCGCGCTCTCCCTTTTTCATTATCGGAATCATCATTATTTAACCGCAAAGCGGTAATGGAGGTAAATTATTATGAAAACAACAGAAATCACATTAAACAAAGAACTGACGAACAACTTTGACGAGTTTACTGCCTATGTCAAAGAACACATCTTGGAGTTTTTATCTGAGGATTTTAAGGATAGCGAGATTGAAGTCTCGACGATCAACAAGTCCAATGGATACTCCTATGTGGGCTTGCAGATTCGACGCGCCAACGATGCAGATTGCGGAATTATTCCGGTTCTGAACCTTACAGAGGCGTTTTTAAATCTCACAAAGGGCATGTGCATCGAAGAAGTCTGCGAGAAACTCGCGGATATTCGTATGAATGCTCCGATGCCGGGAAATCTCAATCGTAACTCGTTTACGAACTTTGAGATGATGCGTGACAGCATCTATCCAAGACTTCTCAATGGACGCGATCCGCGCCTGAAAGACAGGCCTCATCGCAAGATTGAGGATCTTGCCGTGTCTTACGGCGTTCGTGTTGGTATTGACAAGCATGGGGTTGGCGAAGCAGTAGTTGACATTCAGCTTCTCAATACATGGGGGGTGAATGAAGAAACGCTGTACAAGGCAGCACTCGAAAATCTTGAACGCGAGGAACCGGTTTTTATGAACCTTGAAGCTGCCATGTTTGCCGAACTCGATGGTTCAGTGACTCCGTCTTTTGATCTGGAAAGCATCGACCTGGATAAAGTTAGCATCCCGCTCTTTATTTTTACTAACAAATTTAAAGAAAGAGGAGCGAGTGTCGTGCTGAGCACTAAGTTCATGGACCGTATCGTTGAAAAGCTGGGAAATATCTTTATTCTCCCGAGCTCAATTCATGAGGTCATTATAGTGCCCAAGTCCTTTATGGACGACCCCAACCAGCTCGCTGAGATGGTTCATCTGGTAAATGCGGAAAGCGTTTTGCCTGAAGACAAACTCTCGGACACTGTATATGAGTATGATGCAGAGAAGCATAAGCTCGTTTCTGTGACCTGATTTGTCTAAAAAAGGAACCCAAAGGGGGATCGAGAGAAATCTCAATCCCCCTTTTATTTTTCATCATTAACGGAGGTAAGAAATATGAAAAATTTAACGGAAGTAACATTAGTATGTGAGAGCAGGCTTGCCAAGCAGGTCATGTTTGTTATTGAGAACACCCATTTTGCGAAAAGATCTCGCGATAATATGGGGCGTTTCGAGTTGGTTGTTGACAGTTTTAGTGACGGATACACTCCGGACTATATCCGTACAGCCAACGATGGCGAGATCGTTGAGTTTGAATGGAACGCGGTTCCGTGGGACATCGATTATTCTTTTCCTAAAGCTCTCGACGATTTACTCACATCTGCACAGCATAAGGGTGATGGATTTCACTACGTGCTGCTCGCAAAGGACGAGTATGACGGTGTGTCTCTTGAGAGACATGCTGATTGCAAGAAAGACTACGATGTGTTTTCGCACATCTGGCTCACACTTGACACAAGCGACGTGCTTGTGTACGACGACAGGAAGGAGGAAGTGGTTGTATGCTGAACAAGGTCAAAACAATGTTTGAGAAGCCGTATTGGGCTTTTGAGGTATGGGCAGGATATCCCTGCTATACCTGTTCCAAATGCGGAACGGCCTTTGGTACACCGCGTCCTTTCTGCGCAGGGTGTGGGAAAAAGGTAATCAAGATCCGCAAGGTCGGATCGAAAGCAAAGGCATGATGTCTTTGGAGAGGTTGGGGGTTTATCCCCAGCCTCTTTTTTCTTGCAATCCTCTTGAAAATAATGTATATTGATGTTGTTAGTATATTTCCTTAATGTAGAGCACCTAGTTCTGTGGGAAGTATATTTTTTTATGCCCAAATCCGGGCAAGATCCAATCATCATTAACTGAATAGGAGGTGCAGCAGCATGAATACTGTTGTCTATGAGGGGTTCTTTATTGAATGTCCCTTGAAGAGTTCTTTGGAGAAGGACATCGCGGACAAGCACATCACTACTGAGTTTAGACCGGTAAAAAGCCATCCCGAACTGTATGGAACGAAAGCAACATTTCGGATCATCGGGTATGGCAACGACGGTACAAACGAGGGCTACAAAGTGAGTTTGCTGTCCGTCTGTGCTCCCAAAGAGCAGGAAGAGCAGTTACGAGCAATCTATGATAAGGTCAAGGTACCTCATATCACGTTGTCCGTTTCTGCAAACGGTAAGCCGGTGAACACCGGAAAGCTGGACTTTTCTCTCCCTTGCGAGAAAAAGGTCGTAGAAGCAGTCTTTGACGGGTTCTTCGGAAACTGAAAAAGCAACTTCTAAAGGAATCATCATTATTATGGAGGGAATGCCAATGGCAGAAATCTGCAACTTGACTCCCCATGCCGTAAATCTCGTAGGCGAAGATGGAAACATTATCCGCACATACGAGCCGGTCGGCTTGGCGAGAGCAGAGCAGAGGTCTGTAGTCTGTGGCACTCTTGACGGAATCGAACTGGTGAAAACCGTGTTCGGCAAAGTCGAGGGGCTTCCGGACTATCAGGAAGGCGTATTCTACATCGTTTCTGCAATCACCGTAAATGCGGCGAAAGCAGAGGGTAGAACAACGATCGACCTGCTGGTAGTTTCTGACACAGTTAGAAACGATCAGGGACAGATCATCGGATGTAAGCGATTCGCTATCATCTGATTATTTTGCTCGCACAATTTAAGACAACCCGGAAAAGCGCACATTATGTGCGGCGGTTGCTCCGGCCGAAGACGGAAGTTTTCAAAAAGAAATCATCATTATTTTGTTGAAGGGAGCCCGAGTACGAAAAGTACCGGGCTTTTTTCATTTAGGAGGTAATTATATGAAAAATGCAAAGAAGAATGTATTTCTTATCGGGTTTATGGACGAATCCGATTCTCTCCGCAAGGAGTATGCAACCAAAGCCAAGGACAAAGAAGCAGCTGTCAAGGAATTGCTGAGCGAACTTGATCCGGACTTTGGCGGTCAGATCCTTTTCGTAGATCTCGTGTCTTCTTCCGGGAAGCACACGCAGGTCTATACAGCGTGAGGAGGTGACAAAAATGCCTAACTGGACATATAACACCATCACCATGCTGGGGATCGGTTCCCTCGATCTTTACACTTTGGATGAAGACGGAAAGAAGCACTTCGATTTTGAGAAGATTATTCCGTCCCCAAAGACCGAGAAAGAATATCTCGCTTCCGGCGGAGGTAAATACACAGATCCGAGGGAACGTTCTCTTCAAATCGATTCAGAACGACCCTGGTTTAACTGGTACGATTGGAACTGCGATCACTGGGGAACAAAGTGGAACGCTTGCGATTCTTATGTTTACGATGACGAGGTTCACTTCGATACTGCCTGGTGTGCTCCAGATCCGATCTTTGAAGCACTTTCCAAAAAGTATCCCGAAGTTGAGATGGAAACTTCATCAACCTTTGAGGATGGTGGAGATACGCTCAACAGAACCTATAAAAATGGTGAGATCACCTTTGAAGAATGGGTTCCCGGAGAACCTTGGGAAGAAGAAACCGAATAAAAGGATTGCGAGGGGCTGGAGAAATCCAGTCCCTCATTATTATCAAACAAAAATGGAGGATTTATTACATGGGACAGAGATCACAGATTTATATTGCGTTCAATAACGCTTTAAGAGATGACAAAGGAAAGGTAAAGCCGGATGCAAAGGGCGAGTGGGAACTCATCGCCCGATACTATCAATGGAACTATGGTTCGCGTATGATTTCCCGCACCTGGGGACTGATTGAGTGGATTCAGAGCAGCATCATGTTTCTGCATTTTACGCAGGAAAAGCTCAAACGGATTGCGGATGTCAATTTTGACCTTCGGGATGTAGTTATCTCGTCGGATCTCATCGCTGAAGCTGAAGAAGATGCTCACGAATTTGACAGTTCGGCAAACGAGTATATCTTTGCCTTTAACAACTGTAACGACGGCAAACTCTTTATCAGTGTAGAAGATGACGGTACTATCAAGTATTGTCTTACGGACAACGAAAACTTCGAGCCTATATCTGCAAAGCAGTATATGGCGTGGGGTAAATACTCATCCGAAGAGCCGGAGTCGAACCTTTGGGAAAATATCCAGAACATCTCCGACAGTGCAGGGCTGATGACGCAGGAAGAACTGGAACAGTTTATGGCGCGTACCTACTGCAATGTCAAAGAATATGTGGCAGATGCAGGAGGTGTCGAAGATGCTTAAAAACGGAACGTTAATTAACATCAACGCCGCAGCTTATCTGCTCGCGGTTAAGCTCGATTCTTTTGCTGAGGAGTTCGATACCTACGACTACTATGATGTCGTAGAAAATCGTGAAACAGCAATCCGGGACGTAGCCAATGCGCTTATCCGAAGAGATAAGCATCTTAATGACATCAAGGACTATCTGAGAGGTGTCATTGAGGACGACCGCTGGTGTGTTGATAAAGCCAGGGAGCTACTCAAGGAGATCGAGGACTTTGAAAAGGCATATACTAAGGAAGGAGCGTGATCAGAATGTTTGTCGGAACAAAGATAAAAGTTCCTGCAAGAAGGTTCTGCAACAGATGCGGAAGCCGTGTATATCATTCTGACGTTCGTGGCTATCCTTTCGTCTGCTTTACCTGCGACGAGAACATGTATAAGTTCGAGACGCATCACAAAAGGAAGTAAATAAAGAAGACTGTCGAGCAATCGGCAGTCTTTTTTATTGCACTTTCTTGCAAAATAGTTTATATTGATGGTGTTAGTATATTTCCTGCCTCGGACAGAACAACTATGTCCACATGAGGAAGTATATTTTTTTATGCCCGATTTCGGGCATCTCAATCATTCAGCCAAGCAACCAAGGAACCCGTATATCATAGATATAGGGGCTTTTTTGCGTTGTTTATGCTATTTCCGCTTTCGCCCAAATATCCGGGCACTGAAATAATCATCATTATCAATCAATTATTGGAGGTATCATTATGTCTATCATTATGAAAGTAGTTTGCAACCGCTGTGGAACAATCACCAATGGTGAGCCTAACCTCATCATTAAAGGTGAAAAGTTCTCACTCTGCGAGAATTGTCTGGAGCACATCATCGACTTTCTTACGAACCCTGCGGGGTCCGATGTTGATAACGTGCTTTCAGCGATCTCTGAGAACGAACAGCAGCAGGAAAAGGAAAAGACAATTTCCAAGGACGTGCTGCCGTTCAACTATTCTGAAAAGAATAGTCGCTCATCTTACACACAGTGGGATGAGTACCGCATCAAAGACCTGATCGATCTCCGTAAAAAGGGATTGACATGGAAACAGATTGCGGATGCCCTCTGTACCACCACGGCAGCAGTCGGCAGCATCGTTCATCGAATCCGTACCGCAAGGCGCGGATTTGACCTCTATCCTTATCAGCAGAAGCTGAAAGAGGCAGAGGAGAAGTAACGGAACACCGGGAGAAGCAAGGAAACCTGCTTCTCCCTTTTTATTACAAAAATAGGAGGACATATTTATGAACATCCTGTTAATCGAAGACAATTTGGCTGAAGCAGTTACCCACTTTGGTAAGTGGCATCTGTATAAGACAGACATCCATACAGAAGAGGATGCAGTAGTATTTGCCAAAGCCATGTTTGACACAGATGGAAACGGCTTAAACGGCTGGGACGATGTTATTCCTGAGCGTGGCTGGAATGTAGAAGTCATTGACTGCTACGATTACCACGCAACCGAGTATGAGGACATTATCGAGGAAATCGAAGAAAAATGCACTCACTCAGACGGGGAGCACGTCACGGTATTTGTCGGACTGGATGAGGTACTTGACTATCTTAACCTGAGTTACGACCGGTACTACGCCGAGAGCAGCATGAAAGGAAGGTAATTATATGAAATACAGACTTGACGCAAAAACGGAGTCTTATGAGCTCGTGACGCTTTTTGGACATCCGGTTATTTTTTCGAATCTTCGCCTGGATAGAAATACAGTACCGGACGGACTTCATATGTATGAGGTTCGGCACGATGATGACTGTCAGGGAACACCTGTTGAGTTAGCAAACTGGATCATGGTCAATTTTTGGGGAACTATCATTTCCGATACCCCATTTGAGCTTATTCAGAGCGAAAGGGTAAATAACGCTTATCGCTACATCGAAGAAAACGACTGGAACTATGAGGCGATCACAATGACGCTTGATGCGTATATGATGGGAAGTCGCAGATGAAGCAAGAAATCTCATGGCCGACTATGGTTATGACGAAGAAGAGGCTATCTGCGAGGCTTTATCGTCCAACAAGTGACAGAAAGGAACGCGTATGAAAAACAAATTTGTGCGGCTTGAAAAAATAGTCGTTAAAGAACTCTTTGGGCACTTCAGTTATGAGATTAGTCTAAATGACAATATTTCTTTTCTGATCGGACCCAATGGCTGCGGGAAAACAACCATACTGAACATGGTCGATTTTATCCTGGATCCGTCAGACGGAAGGAAACTTGATAAGTTTTACGAGATTCCGTTTGACGAGGTTTGCCTTATATTCTCGGATGGAAACTCGCTAGGGATCAAGCGAAGAAAGAACGAAGACAACCGGATCCGATACTTTTACCAAAAAGGATCCGGAAGGCGCACATACTTTAAGCGCTGCCTCTTTGTTTTCGATCAGCAGAGGAGAGAGGCTATCCCCTTCGAGTGTGAAGGGCCGTGTCTCTTGATACCGGATTCTAACGTGATCCGCGACTTCTTTTGGCCGGACAGCAGAGTTTTTACCCAAAAGGAAAAGTCATTTATAAAAGAGACAATAGATGACCTTTTTAAGCCATCTGGCAAAACTGTAACTCTGACGGATGATGGAGAGATCTATATCCAACAGAGGCAACATAAGTTTAAGGTGGAAAACCTGTCGTATGGCGAAAAGTACATGCTGAACACAGTGATGTATTTGACGGCTTTGAACAACAGACTCATTCTGATCGATCTTCCTGAAACGTCGATGCATATTGAGTGGCAGGAAAGATTTGCAGACCTGGTTGACCATCTTTGTCAGGTAAACAACCTTCAGGTTGTTATTACTACACATTCGCCAAGCATCATCAATGGACATTTTGAATGGTATGCTGAACGGAAGCTGACAGACAAGTGGCAGAATAAGGTCGCATTGTGATAAGGAACCTGTGGTGGCTGAAGTAATTCAGTCACCACATATACTATGGAGGTAATACCTATGAAAGAAGAAACATTTGAAAAACAGCCGCGCAAGCTGGTCTATGTAAGAAGACAGGAGCACGAATCACAAAGGGGCTTCGAGTATGTTTGCCCCGAATGTGGTACTAATTTGCCTCAGACCCATCAAGGCAAGATCCGATACTGCAAAGTGTGCGGAAACTACCTGTCTTGGGCAAACGTGGAGCTGGAGCGCAAAAAGAAGTTCGAAGAGGACTTCGATCAGGACATGACACTCTGGCAGTTCATGAAGGATCCGAACAATGGTTTTTCGGAGGACTATAACCTGTCCATGACGACCAGCCACTCGGAAAGGCAGATCTTCGAAGGCTGTATCTCCCTGATGCACGAGCTCGTGGATCAGTTCCGGGAGTACCTGGAGATTATCGGCATCGATGTAGATCAGATGGACAAGGACGAAAAGTTTAACACCTGTATCTCATATTTTGAGATTGTGAACAAGTTGTTTTTGTACCACACGTCGCATAGCGGCGGCACATCTACCCGCATGAAGATGGCAAACCTCGGTATCGGTGATGAGTGGGGCGAGTCATTTTCCATCTCGGAAGATGACGAAGATGAAGATTCAGAAGATGAAAAGGAATGAACGAGTCAACCTCTTGCTTTTGCAGGGGGTTGATTCACATTGTATAATGAAGGAGGAAAAATCATGATCTTTGAATGGGATCCTGATAAGGAAACGGAAAACATAAGAAAGCACAAGATTGATTTTACGACTGCTTCAAAGGTTTTCGATGATTCACACAGAATTGAGCGCTTTGATGAAGAGCATTCGCAGTGTGAAGATCGATACATAACAATCGGACTCGTAGGAAACGTAGTATATTTGCTCACTGTATCCTACACCGAACGTGGTGAAGCAATAAGGTTGATCTCAGCAAGAAGAGCAACTCGCGAAGAGAGGAGAGATTATTATGATCGTTCGAAAAGAAATTGACATAACAAAGCCGTTAACACCGGAGCAGATAAAAATGCTTGAAGAAATGGAGTCATCTCCTATTCAGTATGATGAAGACTGTCCGCCTCAGACCGAGGAGCAACTTCGTCAGATGGTTCGAGTTGGCAAATCAAGAAGACACCCTGACGGTTCTGAAGATCGGAAAAGTGCGGGTTAATTAACAAGAAGGCTGTTCGGGAAACCGGGCAGCCTTCTTTATTGTAAACAAAACCATATATCGCTATAATATAGATATTCTCTTCTATATTAGGCAAGGAGGCTGTTGTATGTTGCAGTTTTGCGAAGATTATACATTTCCTAACAACCTTGAAGCAAAGAACTTTTTGAAGAAATTTATCAATGAAGCTCTTGAAACAAAGATATATGAATACATTACGGACATTGAAGGTGGCTCCTTAGAGTTAGATTGTTTTTTCCCTATCACCACCAAAGAATATTCAACAAGCCAAAAATTGATTTTGTTCAAAGGATTATATTCACTAATCCATTCAGATGAAGAGTTTATTCCTTCGCTCATTATGGAGTACATTTTAGCAAAAGTCCTCACAAAAGCCATTGAAGAAGTTGATAATATGGAAACCATATCGTATATCCCTGCGTGCCAGGATGAATACTATAATACTCCGTTCACTGATAAGACGAGAAAAAAACTCGTTAAGTCATATGTAGATACATTTAACGAATTGACAGACAACGAAGATCCGGAGTGGGCCAAAGAAGAAGCAGAAAGAGTTGTTGACTCTATGTGGAGGTTTACCGACGAATGGCATTTATTTTGCTTGTGGGATTTAGATTATCAATTTCTGGATGAAAAGTCCCCCGCAGAATTACGTCATTCAGTATTAAACCAAATAACAGGGTATAGACTTATGGCACCTTCTTGTACTGATGATATGTTTTTTCTACCCGAAGATTGGGAAGAGAGCAAAGATTTTCACTTTATCAACCAAGAATGACCGTGATATAATGTTTTTTGCATGAAGGAATTAAGAACATGAGGCTCGCATAGGGCAGGATCCGTCGGGTTCTGCTCCTTTTTATGCTATAATGATGGTGCGAAAAAGTGATGACACCCCCTATTTCTCAGTCATCAACCACACATTAAAAAGGCAATCCTTCGGGGCTGCCTTTTCCTTTTAAGAGTCATCATACCTTTCGAATTCTTTCTCGTTGCCGTCCTGATCGGTCAAAGTGAGTCGTTAGGTACTTCATATATTTGATGATCTAAGTTGGAATGTTGTTGGAAGAATTCACCAAATATTCATGCTTTCTATCTTCGTCTGTGCTACACTATTACACAAGTACACATATAAGGAGTGATCGCATGGAAGAACGGAATATGGTAAACATGACAATCACGATGACGAAAGAAGAGCGCCGGGCAATCAAGCTCATGGCGCTGGATAAAGAGATATCCGTCTCCGCGCTGATTCGGGAGTGGCTGTCGGAAAAGATGGAAGAAGAGAAGGAGTAAGAGTATGGCAGGAAATTCAGATTTGGGAAAAGCCAAAGATGCAAAGAAGGATGAATTCTATACTCAGTTAGAAGATATCGAACTTGAAATGAAGCATTATAAGCATCATTTCAAAGGCAAAACAGTATTTTGTAATTGTGATGATCCTTACGAGAGCAATTTTTTTAAGTATTTCGCTATGAATTTTAATTATCTCGGATTAAAGAAGCTCATAGCCACTTGCTATGTAAGCTCTCCGGTAATGTACACGCAGCTCTCGTTATTTGACGACATGGAGCAAACATTCACTAGACCAGCTGATCCGAAAAAGAAACCTTACAAAGTAGAAATTACAGATGTTTCTGACGAAAATGGCGATGGTGCTTTTGATCTGGAAGATATAAAACACCTTTTAAGAAACAAGAATAATGTTTGTAAAGTCTTAAAAGGTGACGGAGACTTTAGATCAGAAGAATGTATTGAGCTTTTGAAAGAATCCGATATCGTTGTAACAAATCCTCCGTTTAGTCTATTTCGTGAGTATGTAGCTCAACTAATTGAGTACAAAAAGGATTTTATCATTATCGGGAACCTTAATTCAGTCATATGTAAAGATATTTTTCCTTTAGTCCGAGATAATAAGATATGGTTTGGTGCAAGTATTCATTCTGGAGACAGAGAGTTCCGTGTTCCTGATAGTTATCCGTTAAAAGCAGCGGGATTTAGAATAGACGAAAATGGAATCAAATATATACGAGTTAAAGGAGTTCGATGGTATACCAATTTGGAGTATGAAAAAAGGCACGAAAATCTAATATTATGGAAAAAATATGAAGAATCATTATATCCTCATTATGTGAATTATAATGCGATTGATGTATCAAAGACATCTGATATTCCTTGCGATTACTACGGGGATATGGGTGTTCCAGTTAGTTTTATGGATGTATATAATCCAGAACAGTTTCAAATAATTGGATTTGCTGATGGCGATTTAGGAAAAGAAATCGGTGTTGGATGCGATGAAGAGACTTTTCAGAAATATTATAAGATGAATAAAGCTATGCGAAGAGGCAAGGTTTTTTACCTTGACGATAAAGGATATCCAATAAAGCCGTTCACTCGCATCATTATTCGCAGAAAGCAAAAACAGGACAACGAGGTGTAACTATGGCTGGAAACAAGAGTCTTCACCATGCAAAAGATGCGAAAAATGACGAGTTTTATACTCAGTTGTCAGACATTGAACTTGAAATGAAACACTATAGAGAACATTTCAAAGGAAAAACCGTTTTTTGCAATTGCGATGATCCTTACGAGTCAAATTTTTTCAAATACTTTGCAATGAATTTTAACTTCTTGGGATTGAAAAAGTTAATTGCTACTTGTTATGTGTCTTCGCCGGTGATGTACACACAACTCTCTCTTTTTGAGGGCATGGAATATTCTTTCGAAGGAAAGACTGACAAGAAAAAGCAACCTTACAAGGTTGAAATAACTGAGGTTGAAGATTTTACTGGAAATGGCGCGATCGACCTTGACGATATTCAAACACTTATGAAAAGCAAAAAGAATACCTGTTCTATCCTAAAAGGTGATGGAGATTTTAGATCCGAAGAATGTATAGAACTACTTAGAGAATCGGATATTGTAGTAACTAATCCTCCATTTTCTATGTTTAGAGAGTTTCTTTCTCTCCTAGAAAAGCATAAAAAATCGTTCATAATTCTTGGTAATTTGAATGCGGTAACTTACAAGGAGGTTTTTCCTCTATTAAAAGAAAACAAGATGTGGCTCGGGAACAGATCATTGAACAAAGATATGTATTTTTATGTTCCCAAAGAACGCCAAGAGTGGCTTCTTGCAAATAAAAAAGAAGGATCTGCATACAAGATTATTAACGGAGTAGTTATGGGAAGGCTGGCCTCAGCTTGTTGGTACACCAATTTAGATTTGTCCAAAAGGCATGAAAAGATCATACTTTATAAAACATATTCGCCGGATGAGTATCCTCATTATGACAATTACGATGCAATCAATATTGATAAGGTAGACCAGATCCCGATTGATTATGACGGTGTTATGGGCGTTCCTATTACATTTATGGATAAGTATAATCCGGAACAGTTTGAAATAATAGAATTAAGTCGTTACCTAGAAACAAGAGGGATGTCAAAAGCGTTCGTTGAACAGTATTATAAAGAAGGTAACAAAGGTAGTATCCACGAGGGGCATCCAGATCTTTGCTATTACGATAAAAATGGGAAAACTGTCGTGCCTTATATGAGAATCCTTATTCGCAGAAAGGAGCAACCACAATGAAAATCGCGCTGCATGAAATCACTATTAGAAAAGTAACCGAAGGTTTTAAGGACTCTGCCGAGAACGGCGTTGTCGGATACAGTGGTAAACTGAACATCCGACCGGCATTTCAACGTGAGTTTGTATATAAGGACAAACAACGCGACGATGTTATTCGCACCGTCACTCAGGGCTTCCCTCTCAATGTCATGTATTGGGTAGTTTCCGACGACGGTAACTATGAGCTCCTGGATGGCCAGCAGAGAACTCTTTCCATTTGCCAGTATGTGAATGGTGACTTTTCGCTCAACAGCCGGTACTTTCATAACTTGACAAAGACGGAGCAGGAACAAATCCTTGACTACAAACTCATGATCTATATCTGTGAAGGCAATGACAAAGAAAAGCTCGACTGGTTTAGGATCATTAACATTGCCGGAGAAAAACTGACCGATCAGGAACTTCGAAACGCTATCTTTTCGGGTCCGTTTATCTCGGATGCCAAGAGATATTTCAGTAAGAGTAGTTGCGCTGCTTATCAGATTGCCGGAGATTATATGTCCGGATCCGCGATCCGCCAGGAATATCTCGAATCTGCGATCGAATGGCTTGCAGCCAAAGAAAATAAAGGGATTGATGACTATATCGCAGAACATCAGCACGATGCAAATGCGAACGCCCTGTGGCTATACTTCCAGCAAGTCATCAGCTGGGTAAAAGTAGTATTCCCGAAGTACAGAAAAGAAATGAAAGGGCTGCCTTGGGGCATATACTTCAATAAGTATGGCTCCAACGCATACGACAGCAAGGCTCTTGAAGATCGTATCGTTGTTCTCATGGAAGACGATGAAGTTACCAGTAACAAAGGCATATACGAATACCTGCTATCCGGCAACGAAAAGTCGTTAAGTCTTCGTGCCTTCCCGGATAAGATCAAGAGAGCAGTATATGAAGCCCAGAAAGGAAAGTGTGCTCACTGTCAGCAGGACTTCCCGATCGAGCGCATGCAGGGCGACCACATCATACCGTGGAGCAAGGGCGGCACAACGGTCATTGAAAACTGTCAGATGCTATGTGCTAACTGTAATGGCAAGAAGTCTGGAAACTGAAAGATTAAAGGAGATCCACCATGCCTAACAACATCTACCTCGTCAACATCAACCATATCTTTATCCAGCGCTCCGAGCCGATCATATTTGAGTCCGAAGAAGATCTTCAGGATGCAATCCATGAAGCAATGGTGAACTGTCCGGTAAATGCATTGCGTACGTTTGAGTTTAATACACTAGAAGAAGCTCAGGCCAAGGCAAACGAGATTAAACTTCACAACTTCTGGCTGTTTGACGAAGGCTATACAAGACCGGGAAAATGGTACTATTTCGAAGCGGAAGTCGCACAGATCATCGAAGAACGGATCCTGGAGAACGGCGATTTTGATGAAGAACCGGTGTCTGAATCTGAATATTACCATCCGGATATACCGTTTCAGGTCATTGAACCACACTCAAACAGCTAATATATATAAGTCGGAGAATTAGGCTCTGAATAGCACATATAAATATTACAGAGAAACTAAAACGCACATAGTAATAAAATCAGCTATTTAACATTGTTGCACGACGATCTTATCGATCGTCTATGGTAAGATTATTTAATGAGGAGGTAAAGACTGATGTTTGGAAAGAAGAAACCATATCATTCGAAGAAGTCTGTAGATCCGAGTCATCTTCTAAACGAGATAAACGTGGAATATGCACTCCATCATGTTGATACATATGTAGTTCCGATAACACAACCGGCTCGTTTATTATCTCAAAAAGCACTTGATAAACTTTACACGACGATAGCATTACAGGCCGTGGAACTGAGATGTGAACCTTGTCTTGAGAACAAATACACAGTAGAATTTACTTCTGAGGAAATAAATCTGCTTCGCAATGTTTTCGAGGTTTACGAAATGGCGCTGGTAAATTACAGTTTTGGCAAAATCAAAACTGAAGAAGAGGTCTATGCCCGGTCAAAAGAATTGAAACAAGCGGCTAAAGAATCGGGATTCGATTTAGGCATTCTTAATAACAAATAAGGAAAATAACTATATGACTGCATTCGTTATAGTATTACAAATAATCTGTTATGTTCTTGCCATAGCACTTCTCATTAGAGGCATCTGGCTGCTCTGCGGGTGCGATGCGGAAGGACAAGCAAAAAAATGCTTTATTTTATTTCTTGCACTGTCGATTCTCGGCTCGATGCCATTCATCATACCTTTATTCAGATATTGTGTAGAATTCTGTTTTTCATAAAAGGAGTAAAAAACATGGAACGGAATATATATAAAATCAATACAAATACCAAAATCTTAATGACATTTGATTGCGAAGACGACTCTTGCCAAGAGCCGACAAAACGGTTAGCTGGTTTTGGGACAGGATTAAAACCGACCTATATACCTCAGCTGGGACACTACGTAATGATGAGACATCACATCAATGCATATAAATGCGATAATTTAGATTGTCCTAAACGTTCTTCTTGCATTAAGGTGTAACACCATTTGACGCTTTTTCCTCTTCTCAATTAAGCAAAACAGGAATTTTGTTTAATTATCAAATACTATTTACTTTTGAATTATTGTATATCAGATGGGACGAAACGTCAATTCTCTTCCCTTTTATAATAAAATGGGTATGCAAAGTTAAGTCATTTCATTTGATATAACCATATTTAGTCTATCAGTAATTCTTTTTTGGGCATCCGTTCTCATATGCGCATATCGCATCGTTATAGTAATACTCTCATGTCCCAAGCGATTTCCTATTTCAACAGCACTAAATCCCAAATCTATCAAATGTGATACGTGTGAATGTCGAAGATCATGTACCCGAATCTCCTTAACACCAGATCGAGCTATTCCGCTTTTCATTGCACGTGTAAGCACCGATTTATTTGTAGGGAACGCGCGCGAGGTATTTTTATGTCGAGTCTGTTTGAAATACTCTTCCAACTCTTTAGATAGTTTATCCGGCATATATACCACTCGATTTCCTTTTGCTGATTTTGTTGGACCGATTATTTCCTCACCTTTAACAATCTGATATGTTTTTGTAATGGATAAAGTCTGATTTTCAAAGTTAAAATCATCAAAAGTAAGTGCCAGTAATTCTCCTTCTCTTATTCCCGTCCAAAATAGTATTTCAAAACAATAGAAGAAAAATGGATGCTCTATCATGGAGTTTGCGAACCTCTTATACTCTTCAGGAGTCCAAAACCTCATTTCTTTTGCATGCTTTTTCCCAATACTCTCTACTCGCTTTACGGGGTTATCATCAAGGCCATAAAACTTCACGGCATGGTTAAAAATAGCGTTAATCTGATTATGTAAAGATCTAAGATAAGTGTCCTCATATGGTTGACCTGTTTTGGGATTTCGATAACTCAACATCTTGTTTTGCCACTTCAGAATGTCTCTAGGCTTGATTTCAGCGATTCTCATTTTTCCAAAGAAGGGGATCAGTTTTGTATCAATCATATGGTCTTTAGATGCAGCTGTACTTTTTCTAATTCTTACATATCGATCTTCACGATATATATCAACAAACTTTGAAAAGGACATATTAAGAAGCCCGTTTTTGAAATGTTCTTCATATTCAATAGCTTCACGCTTTGAATGAAACCCCCTCTTGGTGGTAAATCTGGTTTTACCCGAACTGTCTTTATAACTAAATTTGGCATACCATGTTTTTAATTTTGGATCTTTATATGCTGGCATTGGCTCTATCTTTTTTTCTTTGTGAATGGCATTTTACACCTTCAAAATACACCCATCAGTGCAGAACAAACAATAGGAAAAGGTTCTAATAAATCGCGTATACATGTATATTTTTTTTATGCAAATTTATGTTTATATCTCAACTTAAACGCCCCCAAAATGAGTCATCATTTAGCATACGTTCTTGTCATATCTCTTCCCTCTATCTCACTCGTTATATTCATTTACACCAAAACATTCTGTGCATGAAACGTAGTATTTTCAGCGCTTTACAGCTTTTTGTCCAGATGGTATAATGACCGTGATTCGATAATCAGTCATCTGCTCCGCACACGTTTGATTAGTAGCAGTTTTCATCCTTAGTGCGAGAAAGAACGACCTTTTATCAAAAACCTGTCGGCTTGTGTTGATTTTCTTAGCAGTTTTCATCCTTTTTCCGTCAGGTATAACCCGATAGTTTTTTCTATCGGGTTTTTCTATTGAAAATCCTTATCTACCCTGCTATTATGATATTGACGTTAGTGCATTTTCATACAGACGGGAGAAGTCTGTTTTGGAAATGCTTTTTTATTGTCCGGAAGGAGGCGTAATATATGAATATGAAATCGACCATCAGCAAGAGTTCAGTATTAGATCGGTGTGAAGACACCATCATAGACCTGCTTATCAACACAACACCTTATCCGCCAACCGAATCAACAAAGATCCGTATGTTTATTGACTATCGTTTGGAAAAGCTTACAGCTCCTTACAGGCTGGATTTTACCAACGAAGAGCTCAAGGATAGAACAGACAAACTTATTCAGATGTATGTCGGATACTGCAATCTTACCGAGCATGTGTACGGCTCATACAGCGCATGAGGTATATCGCATGAAACTCAAGTCCATCCTGATCCGCGTAGTTGCCATTCTGATTTTTGTCGGAGTTGCCGTAGCAGCACGATATGTTTATATCCATCACGGCAAAGTTAGGACATCTGGCGCGGAAGACACCATCACATATAATACAACCGTCTCCCCTTCTGCTTTTGCTCTCCCCTCTTCCGTGGATCCGAGCATCGAGGGTATCGACGGGAGCAGCACTTTTGAGATCCAAGAAGTCAATGTCATCCCGGAAACAGCAGAAAAAGTTGAAGTTGTATGGGTCTCTGACGGAGACACTTACATCGTGAACTGGCACGATGAAGAAGTTACCGTCCGTTTGATCGGCGTGGACACGCCCGAGTCTGTCGCATCTGAAGAATACCAGGAAAAGTCCGGGAAGAAAAATACCGCTGAGGGAAAGGCCGCCAGCAATGTTATGAAAGAAAAACTCCCGAAGGGATCCTTTATCTATATTGTTCCCGGCAAGGAGCCGGTGGATCTATACGGACGTTCGCTCGTTTACGCATGGTTTGAGGATGGAACCATGATCGAAGACTTCCTTCTCATAAATGACTACGCAAAGATATTGGAGATTCCGCCCAATACGGAATATTCAGAGCATTTTCGGGAAGTCGCAGCATGACCTCTCCCCTACCCTGTTTAAGCCTACATGGTTTAGCAAAACCTAACATCGCATATACATGAATATCAGGGCTTTTCAGGTTTTTGTCTTTCAACAGTTTTTTGATTTTTAATTGACAAAAACCAAGGTCGAGCGCATAATAATGATAGTAGTGTATTTTCAAATTCGGCAGGGAGCCGTGTGTGAAAATGCACTTTTTCTTTTCCTCCGACTTTGAAACACAAGTAAGATATAAGGAGGTTAAACATGAATAACTATCAGGACTATTCCCTTATTCCAGTCATTCAGGAGCTTGAAAAGCTGTTTGGGTTACTAAATAAACACTTCTTTGACGGGACGCTGCAACCGGCGCTCATCATAGCCAGTACGCAAGGCAGGAAGAGCGCATATGGCTGGTGTACCGGATGGAAAGCATGGACATCCAACGATAAGAAGGAAATCCATAGCGTCAATCCTACGAAGGAAGAACGGGCCATTCTCAATGATGAAGACGGATACTACGAGATCAATATCTGTGCCGAGCATCTCTCTCGTCCGTTTGACGAGGTAGCAGGAACGCTTCTGCACGAGATGGTACACCTCTTCTGTCTTCAGTTGGGCATCAAGGATACCAGCAGAAACGGCGCTTATCACAACAAGACTTTTAAGCGCATCGCTGAAGAACGCGGGCTAGATGTAGGTAAAGACACGAGAACCGGCTGGTGTTTGACTGAACTTACATATGATTCCCGTCTCTATGTTGAGTCACTAGTCAGTTCCGGCGCGATCAACCGTGAAGTATTTGATCTTCACAGACGTAACATGAAGGTCAAAACCGAGGTAAAGAGGCCTGCTGTCCGCAAGTACGTCTGTCCTACCTGCGGAGCCACGATCCGAAGTTCAAGAGAGGTCGAAGTTCGCTGCATTAAATGCGACCAGCGCTTTGAATACATTATCCCGGAAGACGAGTTACCGCCTGCCAAGGATAACGAAGTGGATCCCGAGAAAATGGCAGAGCTGGATGAACCACTTGTTCCGGAGATCGCAGCCGTGATGACAGAAGTAAATGAGATCATTGACACCGCTAACGCATCTTAAAGATACAGAACATGGAGGTTATCTGTGATGAAAGACAAAAAGTTTACTTTAATTCAGGGATTTGATAGTTTGGAAGACGCTAAAGAGTGTGTGAAACATCTGTTTGGCAATCATATATCCCCGGAAGAGTTTTCATATAAATGCGTGAAAGGCATGTATTACGCTGTAACACTTGATAGCTACTATACCGAAATCGCAGTCAGCAAAGAGTATGTTAAGTACAGAATCTATAAGCAACAGAAAAATGGAAATTTGAAGTTTTCCAAGAAGTTTTCCGGTTGTGAGAAGACATCTGAGGTTGCCCCATTTGACCTTATTTGGAATGGCACCGATGGTGGCAAAAGAGGTTGGGATAACACTGTATGCAAAGACTTTGCTCTGTTTGCAGGAGAGCCTATACAGACTGTAATAGACGGAAAATGCACATCCAACAAATGGAACTGGAAAAATAACACAAACGTCTTTCTTGGTTGTCTATTTGCAAACGAAACTCGATTTGACGACGATACCTATTATCACCATTATTGAGGAGGTTTTTATGAACGAAATCACTTTTGATAACATCACCCTGGACGAGGTAGAAACCCTCGTCCGTTTTCTCTCTTCAAAGAGCAAAGTCCCAAACATTGACATCAACGATGTCATCGATTTTGTTAAGACTCAAAATAATACCAAATTCTATTTTGATAGCCAGCTGTCGGGTTGTGACGAGAAAACAGCAAGTTACTTGTGGCTGGATACCGGCTTTACAGATGAACGGAAGCATCCGCTCTTCATTTCCCTACTGAATTATCATGGTTTCTTTGTGGGACACATGGTAGGCGATGCCTCTTCCCTCATGGTTAACATGGCAGCATTTAACAGAATAAGTGATAGGAAGCGTGCAGAAAAACTGGGATATTTTAATTCAAAGTACGAAAAACGAGTCGGATCCCGAGGTGAATCAAGTCTCAATTCAAAATATAAGACCAGACAATCACCTGAACCGGAGCCGGCCAAGCAAGAGAAAGTAATCGAGAACAGAATTAACGAAGAAAGCATCAAGAAATATTGGGCACGGCCGGTGCTGGACATAACCAAAGAAGTTGAAAAGCTACTGATAATCAATAAATGGCACTCCATAAACGGCTTAGACAGATATATTAAGATCATAGGGACTCGACTTCAGCAGCTCGTAAATGCAAAGAAATCTCAATACTACGTACTTAACAAGATTCAGTCCGCCATCTGTAATACCGGGCTTTTGAACTCGTTTGGCGAAGATGTATATATCATGTACCGACTTAACCTCTCCTTCGGCTTTTATGAGCCGTATAAGGTTATTTTTGACAAGACGCAGTATCTATCCGAGGGATTTACTTATGAACAAAGCCTGACCGCCTTGGATCCGATCACATTCTTTGATGATGAAAACCACGGACTTCGAGCAAGTATAGAAGATATTAACTTCAATGCTCACGATTGGCTGCACATCATTGATGAACGCCGTGACCGATTTCCGGAAGAACTGAAAGGCGTATCAGACGTTGGGTTGATCTCTCAGCTTAAACAGTCCTTGGATATTGGATTGAAACTGCAAAAACGGGACGGCAGTTTTGCCCGCCCGATCTTCTCTTCTTCGACTGGATCCGTGGCATGGGTACTCCCCTTCTTTTCAAACGCTGACTTTATGACCGAGCCGGAGCTGGTTTTGGTGATTTATAAAGTCGGAGATTTTTGGCAGTTAAAAACGATCCTTCCTTACGACGACAAGGTGAAGGACAAGATGATGGATATGTCGATTTATTCAAGGATGTGGTGATTATATATGTACGGAGCAATTATTGGAGATATTGTAGGCAGTAAATTTGAGTTTGACAGAGGCAACAAGACCAAAGAGTTCCCGTTATTTACAAGGCAGGATCAGTTTACAGATGATACCGTAATGACCTGCGCCGTTGCCGAGGCTCTTTTGAACGCTGGGATCAATGCCGGCGAGGACACGCTCAAGAGACAACTCATTCTATCCATGAAGAAATGGGGCAAACGCTACCCGGATGCCGGATATGGGTATCGGTTCAGCGACTGGGTTTTGTATGATGATTCGAAGCCTTATTACAGTTTTGGAAACGGTTCCGCAATGCGCGTCTCACCTGTCGGTTGGATATATAACAATCCATGGAGGACTCAAGAGGTAGCCAGATGGACAGCAGAGATCACACATAACCACCCGGAAGGCATCAAGGGTGCAGAGGCAACCGCAACAGCAATATTTATGGCACGGTCCGGGTATAGCAAGGAGCAAATCTCTGATATGATGAAGACTATGTTTGAGTACGATGTTACGCGTCCCCTATCCGAGATTCGACCTACATACCGCCATGTCGAAGACTGTATGCACACCGTTCCCGAAGCAATCCGATGCTTTCTCGAAGCACAAGACTACGAAGATACGCTGCGTAATGTTGCTTATATCGGCGGAGATACGGATACGATCGGAGCGATTGCTGGTTCTATTGCGGAAGCCTTCTGGGGGATCCCCAAAGAGATAGTTGACCAGGCTAATGCATATTTAACAAAAGACATTCTGAAGATTATCAAGAAATTTCGGGAAGTACGGCTCGCCCCTGCCCCACGAAATAACGCATAATCGTCTATCGAGGTTGAATTGATAAAAGGAGTTCTGATCTGTATCAGGGCTTCTTTTTTTGAACCAAATTGGTACCAAACTAACCTCCAAGACAGGGTTAATGTCATGTGTTATCATCGTCGGGGGATTGTTCATGTTTTGCGCATACATCCCAAACACGCAGAAATGCCCCAAATTCGTCTCGGAGCATTTTAGCTAGAAAGTAAGTGTTATTTGTTTTTCAAAGCGATTTATGGGTAATCTGACGCGTTTTACGCAATTTCTCTAATACCTCTTGCGTCTTGTTGTTGTCATCAAGCAGGGTTAATCCGGCGACTTTGCTATATGGGCATTTCAGTTTTTGGCAATAATCTCGTTTAATTCTCTCTTCCAGTTCTGCGTTGTACTCGGGGTATTCAAGAATATATGTACACCGATCGTCCCAATCAGGATGTGTACCGAGTTTAAAGAGCCACCGGTTCTTTTTCTGAATTTTCTTTTCCTGAACAAAGCATCGATAAGCCTGTTCCTGCGATATGCCGAAAAAGCATTTTCCATCTATATCGGCTTTAACCTCTCGCATAATTCGAACGATGCTATTAGGTTTTGACAATGGGATTTTTTTCTTTTGTGGATAAAAATAGTGAGCAATCTCATGTCCATAACATAAGCACAGAGAATAATCCTCTAGCACCGATGAATAATTTTCCTCATAAAAACGAATCATATAATCCGATGAAATTATGATGTGTCGTCTAAATCTCGTACACTTTCCGTTGTATGTCGATAAATAAGTGATATGTATCGGTCTTATCAGACAGTCCGGAATCTCGTTATACATCTGGCTCACAAATTTAGCAGGTGTAGTTTTATACTTTTTACAACACACCTTTAGTTGATGCCTTCTCGCAGGTTCAAAAATTTCTTTGACAAGAACAGCACATGCAATCAGAAATATAAGTAAACCAATTAGGCATGTTACAATAACTGCTACATTCATTTCCCGTCATTACGCTGATTTTTCACTTCTCGGATCGGAAATACCCTCTCCCCTTCCGGGGATCCGATTAAACCATCATTACTTTCCATAAGCGGCCAGGAGTCTTTTATTGTCGGCAGGATCTTGCCAATCGTAGATACGAGCACTTCCCGGTCAATGTCTTTTTCGCCGGTAAAGTAGAGCTGCTGCGTAATGCCCTTTCGGATCCAGCACTCGACACGGGAGCCGAAGTCATAGAATACAGCGGTAAAATCGTCGCCCATAGGATATTCGGATACTTTAGCAGACTCATTACTTATCGCATTCATATTAGCCCTCTTCTACCCTTCAATCTGTTTGGAACTATTATCTCCGCCAATTTTCTTGCTCATTTCAAAAATGACACCCTCAAACTGGCCTTGTGGTGTTACGATTTCCTCAAACTTATCTACGAGATTGATAGATACCCAATAATTGAATATTTTCTTGATCAAATCACGGTCTCGTAGCTTCTGCTGTCTAAACTTATTGGACGATGCTTCACTGGAGTCTTCCGGTTCTGTATTAAAACCACACGTCTCAAGGATTGTCTTGTAAAGAATCTTATTTTGCGTGAAGTATCCTCTGCCATATCCATATATGCGCTTGATGAGATAATCCTGGAAGGCAACAGATCGGTCAGAAAAGTTGAAGTTAGTTGTCTTCATATATTCCATCGGGATAGAAAGAAGTGTTCTTTTTGCGCGGTTATATGTGACCAGAAGCGGTTCATCATCAAGTTTGATACTGAGAGATTTTTTCCCGTTTTTTGATGTAATTTCGCAGGTAGATATTGGAAGTAGTCTTCCTTCCATGATTATGCTGTCGATTTTATCGTCCTCGCCAGTCAGTATTCCTTTCTCGATTAGAACCGACTTGTCAGGGATATTCTTTTTGGTTATTTCTTCTGTAATGTCCAATTTTACAGAGATTGCCTTGAGTTTATCGATAGACTTCTTAATCGAAGCCTTCTGTTTGCCGGTAGGGTTTTTATTGGTGTAGGCGTTTGCAACGCAGTATATCTCGTTAAGAGAAAAGATATTTTTATCGGAAAGCCACAATGTACCGATCGCGTTTAGCACACGTTTATCAAACGCAGTTAGTTTATTCTTTGATCTCGCATTGATTGCCAGTTCCTCGGACTCATCATACGAGAAACTGACAAGTGTATAGATGGGAGCCTGTTTTCCATTCTGATTTCTCGACTTAACAGGCACAATGGCAGTCTGACCATCAATCGTCGTATTGACGATCTCGTTCAAGTCATCCATTGCTCCTTCTCTCGACTCCATCGTTTTAGGGGAGACTTCTCCTCCGATCTTGGTCAGCTGGTTATCAACAGGGCTGTTCTGAATGTAAAAATTGTCCAGTTCTTCTCCATCTGAACGGCATCTCTTTTTGGGGGAAAACCTTGAATCATCCATATTTTATGCCTTTCCTATCAGTATTGGCACCATTTTGTAGCATTTTTGGTGTCAGAGTGATGCAAATCATATCCATTCTGCGACATATTGTGCATTTAAGGTGTACGATATGATGCATATCGTACACTATATGTATCAAAACAGTGTGATATTGTTTGCAACGAGGAAATCATAGATCGCCTTGCAGCCAACACCGCTCATGGATATACCGGAAACTTTGCTATATCGCTCTACCGCTGCATACATTTCATCAGACACATTTAGAACAAGTCGTTTTTTCGGCTTTGCATCTTTCTTTTTTGAATCAGTCTTCTTCTCAATATTCGTTGAAGAAGGATTATCATCTGTTTTACCGCCAGTCGAAGTAAGGATCTCCTTCGTTTTTTCCTTATCCTTTTCAGCGCTGGCTGTTGCAGCCTCAACCATTTCTTCAAACTTACTCTGTTTACTTGTTGGAGTCATTGCCATTTTTCTTGTACCTCCTTTGATTGTTAACTCTTTTACATCATTTTACTTACTGTTTCAGCACAAATCAACACACATATGGCACAATATGATGCATTTTATGCACTTTTTTGTTTCACATTAGATGTTATACAGCATCATTTTTGATACTGTTTGCATCATTTTATGCACATATCGGTCATTTACTTTATTTTTCTAGCTATCTTTCTGTAATCCTCTGACACATTACACTTAGGGATAGCCAAAGATACCGGCAATCCTTTATTCACATTTTTATACACATTGGCAGTTTTTCTGACCGTGCCAAGTACCTTCCCTTTTTTCTCGTATTCAGCAAGCATGTCTTTTTGATCGTTAACACGAATTTCAAATGAGTTAATGATATATCCAATGAATGAAAGTTCATTGTTATATGCTTTCTTAATTGTTTCGATTGTATTATGAAGATCCAGGACACGTCTAAAAGTAGTATATTCGGCTTCTGTCGGGATTACAACTTTATCCGCAGCCGTAAGAGCAATCAATGTCAAAACACCAAGTTCTGGAGGACAGTCGATAAAGATATAGTCAAACTCACTTTTAAATGGGTCAATAGCGTTCTTCAATATTTGCTCGCGACCTATTTTGGGAATTAACGTGTCTTTAGTCTCCGCAAGTTTAGTATCAGACGGCACCAAAAAGAGCGTATCCAGCCCGGATTTTTCAACAGGGTATCCACACTCAAACAAATGATTTTCTCCGCAAAGAAGATGAGATACGTTCGGAGAAGGGTAGGGCTCCATTCCACATAGGGTTGTAAGAGAAGGGTTAGGATCCAGATCGATCATAAGGACTCTCTTTCCCTGTGATGCCTTGATAGCGGCTAAGTTTAGTACATCCGTACTTTTTCCAACTCCGCCTTTCTGATTAGCAAATGCAATAACTTCTGACTGCATATTTTCACCTCGCTTTCATGCAACAGAGTTTATCTAACATGATGCATATTATGCACATTATGCATCACTTTGTTGCATTTTTGATAATGATGACTGCATTTATGGGCACATTATGATGCATAAAATGCCCATTCAGTACATGTTTAGTGTCACATTAGGTTTCTTTTTTGTCAAGGTAGCGACGACCACTCTTAAACCGCTCGACAAGTTTCATCATCTCATCCCGGCAGACAAAGTGATTGAACCTCGCATCATACAGGAGCCTGATTCCGGTTGATCGTGGCTTTACATTTCTGTTTTTCAAAATGCACAGCTCAACATCTCGCGGGCACTTTTCTTTTTCTTTTTCCAAATTGAAATCCTTTTCATCAACCCCATAGAACTGAAGCCCCATGAGTACGTCAGATCCATACTCGATCTTTCCGGACTCTTTGAAAGCAGCCATGGAGATTTTATCTGTATAACTTTGACGGTTCAGGGCAGAAATGCAGAAGATCGTGATTTCAAACTCTCGCGCCAGCTGACAAAGCGCCGTGATATTATAATCGACGAATTGTTTGTCCGTGGATCGCCTTTCGTTTTCAGGTACGGCAAGTACCTGGAGGTAGTCAATCATCACAATCGGATGCGGATTCTTTGTGATTCCGATATGAAGAGCTACTTTGTCGCGAATGTCCTGTACAGAAATATTTCCGACTCCTTCGTAGTAAAAGATATGATCGGCGAATGACTGATATTCTTTCACGCATTTTTGCATAACAGTTAGTTCATCCGGGCTGTAATTTTTCCATCTTCGGCCATCGCTGATTCCGAGTCCCGTCTTCGCATATGATGTCGGGCAGTTATTATCAAGGCAATACTGATATGTCAGTCGGCTTAAAGATTTACACACAAGTTCCTTCTTGCTCTGTTCGAGTGAGAAGAAGAGGACATCCTGTCCCTGGCGGGCAAGATTATCCGCAACTTGTACCAGGAATGTAGTTTTTCCGAGTGATGAAATGGCACCAATCGTATAAAGCCCCGGATAAAGTCCACCATCCAGCGCGCTGTCGATTTCATCAAATCCCATCTTGAGACGCGGGAACTCCGCCTCTCTCTGTATCTGTCTCAAGATAGTGGGCCAAGACCTGCCTGCTGAGGAATTGATATATTCTTCTCGCGCAGCTTCGATTGGATCGGGCAGGGAAGAAGCAGAGCTGATCGCTTTTTTCACTTCGCTTTCTAAGCCTTCTCTGTCAGAAATAAGTCTGGCATTTATGTCCATGCAGTTTCCGAAGATCTCCGTACACGTGATATGTGAGATAAGTTTTTGTTTAAGTTTATCGGATATAATCTCATTCATTTCTTTACTCAGAACGAGAATAAGAGGAGCCGTCGGGATGCTCTTTTCTATTGTCCGTATGAAAAGGAAAGGGGAGAAGGAGGTTTGAAGCGCGATAGCCTGACCGCCACATTCAAGGATAGAGAGTGCATCAAAGATGCCAGCGCAAACAAAAATCGGAGTTGAAGTTGTATCGTTAAGCGCAGCACCATTAAAAATGACGGTATTACCATGCTTTCTGTATCGTTTTTTTTCCCGGGACGAGTCGAGTTCTACTTCAAGGTTTCTGGCTTCGTATGTGATTTCCGAAGTAGGAAGGATCACGGCAGGCCATGTTGACGCACCGTCATCATAGCAGTCATCATATCCGAGCATGAATTTTTCAACCAGATCTTCGCCGATTCCGCGTGTTTGAAAATAATCTGTCTGAAAAACATTACTGTGACACTTGCGGATATATTCGGAGTAGATCATCTGAGACTGACGCTCTTTGAAAAAATCATCCAGACTGTCATCGATCTCAATATCATATTCATTGCAAAGCGCGGATATAACCTTGGCGTGTTCCTCAGTTGCCAAAACTACTTCTTCATCAGCAGGCATGGTTTTCTTTATTAACACCTTCATGAGTTGCACAATGTCTGCCTGGCTGTTACAATTTGGGCAGAGGTACATACCTGTTTCGGAATTGAAGGTGAGTCCCGGTTCTCCCGGATCACTTCCGTATCCGCAAGACGGGCAAACGTATCCGGAGCAGTTATAGGCATGAGACAGAAACTTTGGTTCCTGTTTGTTGATGAATGACATTGCATCGTCATATGAAAGTTTCATCGGCAATCCTCCTTTACTTGATGATTCTAAAGTCAAGTAAACCGAACTTCGGGCGACTTGTAAAGAGGTCGCACGCATGTTCGGTTTTATGTACAATATTGTCAATTTTTTCAAAATTAACAATATACACCTGCTTTAAGAATCTTTTGAAACGCCTGTATCACAGCACTTTGCGGAGACTGCTCCGTTATGATAGTTCGATTATCCGTTATCTTTGTTCGATTATCCGTGATGAAAGTTCTGATTTCTGTTACGAAAGTTCTAATTTCTGTTACGAAAGTTCTAATAAGAATTTCTGATACCGTTATGAAAGTTCGATTAGCCGTTACGATAGTTCGAATAAGATATGAAAGCAGTAAATACTTTGATAATCGAATGTACGCTACAAATAGCGTACATTATGGGCTTACAAGCATTGTGCATAATAGACGGTTTCAGAAAACAGATGTTTTTCATAACAGACAAGACCAGCAATAATAGGATTTTCAACCAGATCGTGAAAGCTGAAGACGCAATTATTTCAGGCATTTATCGGGTTCCGTTACGAAAGTTCGTATATATTCCGTTATGATAGTTCGGTATATGACGTTCAAAATGGATTTTTTCAAAACACCGTAATATCAGACATTTCGAGATTTCCGTTACGAAAGTTCGTTTTATACGGCTAAATAAATGTTGCCGAGCATCCAGATGTTAAAAAATCTGATAATGAAAACATCTGAAAACAGGGCATTTTAAGCCTTCCGTTACGAAAGTTCGTATAAAGAGCGTTACGAAAGTTCGTATAAAAATGTCAGCCAAAGGGCTTTATTTGTAAGACGAAAGGTGTTTGTCAAAATACAAATCACTGAAAATAGGGCGTTTTAGGACTTCCGTTACGAAAGTTCTGATAAGGACCGGAAGAATAGCAGTTCAAAACAAAGTGTTTTTCGTAACGGAGAAAAGGGTAGAAGCAGACGATGACCCCTTTCTGAATCTGAAAAAGGAAAGAGGTGTGTTTCTGTTTTCTATCACTGGCAGCATGATAAACCAGAAAAAACATTTATCCTTGGATCCTATTTCCCAGGTTTTGGCTCCAAAAAATGCCAAACTTTTGTTCTGCACCCGATGTCTTCAAATGTACGATATTTTCTAATGCCATTCAAACATAGTTGTTTTAGGGCTTTCAAAATGTCAAACAAAGTCGAATAGCGTACATTTTTACTGGAAAAGTCCTAAAATGAGAATGTACGCTACTTTTAGCGTACATCATAAAATATGCATCCGAAAGGTCATCCCGGAGCTGCTTCAATTTACGGCGATAAAATGGCACATTTTTATGGTGTTTTTTTATCGTCTATATTTTACGACGATAAAAAAGTTATATATCAGTGATAAAAACCATTGAAATATCAAGGTTTTACGTTGGCTTTGTTAAAGTGGGGATCTACTGAATAGGTAAGGCCGCCTTGCCAAAAATCTGCGCCTCATTTTAGAGAAGGTTTTCCCGAGATCTGCTCTTACGCAAGATGACCTATGACCAACAAGCGGTGAGTACCAACTCCAGTCGGCGTACAAGTGATGAGTGTGATACGACAACCCTCTTCGCTTACCCCAATATAGGCTGACAATTCCGATGGTGAAATGGTCTCGATCTCATCCACGATGTACTCATAAATACTATCCCCTGCACTTACCCTAATCGTGTCTCCGATCTGTACCTCACCGAGGCGGTTAAATAGTGAACCGTATCTTTTCATACGGTGTCCCATAAGGCAGAAGTTTCCTACCTGGCCCGCACCGGCAGTGATCGGTATATGCCCGACGCCATAGCGAAGCTCTACTTTCCCGGCGCCTTCCCAGATGGGAAGCTCACAGTCGATAGACGGTATTGAGATCGTACCATAAGAGTTAAGTACATAGTCTCCTCCGCTGCTGACATTCTCGGTATCCGGTTCTTCTTCCGTCTCAGAAGGCTCAGTTATTACCGGCTCCTCGTATTCTTCCTCTTCACCCTCGACGACCAGATCATTCTCACGAACAACAAAGGATCCTTTGCTTTCACTTTGGATCTCGCTGACCATATCCTTAACGACCTCAACCCGTTCCTGTTCCTGCTCAGCATGTTTTTGATTTTTTAAAATCAAAAATCCGACTAATCCGGCAACACACAACAACCAGCCGGCGATGATTCCGATGACTACTTTTTTCTTTCTATCCATAATCCGCATCTCCAAAACACGTTGTTTCACAAAACTCAAATTTGAAAGTTAAAAATCAAAATTGATTTTTAATATTCAAAACCACATCAGCTATACAATCCTATGCACTTACTAAGACTATATGCCAATATTGACATTTTGTGCAAGAGTGTATATTTTGTAGTTAGCATTATATCACGGGAGGGCAATAGAAACCATGAGTCCAAAGAGAAGAAAAGCGGATGGTAGTAATAGTTTCAAGGCGATTGATTTAGACCTGGCTTATTTTGTTGCAGGCGATAAAAATATCGAATACTACCGCAACCGGAATAATGTATATTTTTTTGCAAGACAAGTAGGAAATACCATAAAAGTTGGAGTTGTGGATGTTGAAGAAATCGAAAAGTATGTACTTAAGAACTGTCCCGAAAACTATATGAATATCTATCGCCCAGCAGATAACGGTACCCAGGATATAAGGCTTACACTAACCGAGCAGCAGCGCACGATCCTGAATTACATGAGTGTTAAAGAGAATAAGCGCAAAAAAGAAATACTGGAGCAGCATTTAGGTATATGGTTAGACGAAGAATTAAAGAATATTTTGAGAAAACAAAACATAGATCTGACTCTGTAAAGACGGCCACTACTAAAAAGCAAGTCCGAGCAAAGCGTCTGGCAATCCTCATCATCTTCTCCATAGTCTTTTCCGTGTACGCGATCGTAAATGCTAACGAAAAGAAAAAAAAGAGAGCCGAGAAAGTCGATTTTGTAAATCAGATGTATGAGAGCATGGCGCAAAAGCCGGGCTACACTTTAAGGTATTCGCTGGATACTGTTTATAACGTCAACCACAAAAAGGTAGAACTTCACTACTCGACTATTGAAGAGGTGGACAAGGCAGGCAAGAAGAAAAAGATGACCATGCGAACCTATGGTGACTATATGGGTACAGAGATGGACATGCTCCAGATCTATTACTATCAGGACACCAAATGCATCTTGGAAACTGTATATACTGATGACAATGGCGAGGAGCAGCATAAGTACGAAGTAACCACCGAGGACATCTCTTATGATTACAATCCTATGCTGGCACTGGCACTGGTAGTAACCGAACAGCCGGGTGAGTTCGCAAAGGCCAAGACAACGATCCGTGGCAGCGTATCACTAAAAGACGTTGATACCTTCTTGACCTTAAGCCCATACGGCAACCTGTATAAGGGCATGGAAAACCTGAGCTGCTATAAGGAGCAGGCAAACAACTTGATGATAACATCCGATGGCAACGTCTTTCGGGAAGCCGTTCTGGATATGACGGTCACATCATTTTATATGCTGAAAGACGCTTACGAGGAGCAGGGTCTTCCTGTAAGCATTGATTCATATCGTATATCTGTTTCGGCAGAATCCTGGGATACTCCGTTAATTGAGATCCCGGAAATTGAGGTAAAGGAGGAAAGTAAGTGAAACGAAGAGCAATATCACAGCTGATACTGGCTATTGTCTTTTGTCTGGTAATATTACCGTGGCGGATCCTGTCTGCCGGCGTAACATCCAGCGTCGATGAGACATATCTTCGCTGCGCGATCACAATTTACTTTCCCGATACCGAAAACGCTTATGAAGCAGAAGTAGCTGGCCCGGGTGGCACTTTTAACAAAAACAATGCCGGTTCCTGTTATAGCGAAGGCTCCGGCAAAGCCACGATCAATTACGGGTATCTCCCGGAAGGAAGCTCCATTACGATCAAGGCATTTAACAGTTCTGGATCCGAAGTCTCCATTAAATCCTTCGTCCTTTCCGAAAAGTCAAAAGGCACCTTTCTTGTTTCTATCCCGGAAAAGGCAGCAACCCCGACTCCGATCCCAAGTCCGACTCCAGAACCTACCAGAGTTCCGGATGCAACACCGACACCGGTACCGCCGATAGTTATAAATACCCCGACCCCGGTTTCACCGAAAAATACAGACACTCCTACACCAATACCGACAGATACACCAACGCCATCTCCGGAACCGACACCAACCGAGACGCCTACACCGTCACCCAGTCCGTCACCGGTCCCGACAGATATACCAAGTCCGACACCATCGGATACTCCGACACCGATGCCGGAACCAACAACCAATACAGAGCCGACCGTTCCTCCGACGGAACCAGCTGAGAATATAGACGCTCAAGAAAACACGCCCAAAGAAGATACCGGCTTTGTTAAAACCGTGAAAGAAGCAGTTGCGGTCATTCCAGGCGCATATATCGACCAGGAGACAAACGAGCTTCGTATCAAGCCTGGACTGATCCTGGCATCAACAGCACTGATGTTTGTTATAGGCTTCACATCATCTTACTTGATTAAGAGCCACATCTATAAGAAACGAGATACCGTCGCTATGTTCTTTAACGGCATAGAAGAGGATAGAGAAGAGGAGGAATAACCCAACATGAAGAAAACCGTACTTTCAATCCTGATCACAGTCAGTATTTTGAATTTTGCACATAGTACCGTTTCTGCGGGATTTATAAAAGAGACGGAAGCCGAAACCACACCTGCGGTAACAGAAACGCAGGCAGAAACTCCTGCCGATACAGTACCGGAAGAAACAACGGCTGCCACGGAAGCTCCGACAGAAACAACCCCGGAAGTAACGACGGAAGTAACAACGGAAGCGACAACTGAAGCCGTTGAGACTGTTGATGAGTCGAAGACGCAGGATCCGACTGTATTAACAATCGGTACTGAGTCCGCATCAGGCGTAACCGAGACCATAAATAAGGACATTGAAATCTATACGACAAAAGCCCCGGAATCCGATAAGCCGGTTCCGAAACCAGAAACAAAAAAAGATCCGCGAGTAATGATCGCCATCATTTTCATGTTTATTGGCCTTGCCCTCGGAGTGGCAGGCGGAACATTCCTCGGCTGGTATCTCCATAAGAGAAAGGTCAATATGGAGCATGACGAACTGTTCCAGGCGATCAAGTACGGTGAAGTACATGAAGTCGTAGTGAAAGACAAGGCAGAAAAAGATGCTGCGAAAAAGCAGGAGCTGGAGAAAAAGCGCTCCGAGAGAAAGCAGCAGGCGGAAAAGACCAAGGCAGAGCGTGCAGCTCAAAAAGCAGAGGCCGAGCGTCAAAGAAAGCTCCAGCAGTATAAGCAGATGCAGCAGGAACTGGGTCTTGCTCCATTAGAGAATGAACCCGAGGTGGAAGAACAGCCCAAGGAAGAAAAGCCTGCACTACTCGACCGTGCAATCAACTTCCTTGAGAAGCAGCGTGACAAGCAGAAAGAGAAAGAGGATAGAAAAGAAGGTCAGGATGAAAACGGATCTGGAACTTCAGAGCTTCCTGCCAAAGAAGAGATCGTGTACCATCCTGAAACTCCGGTTGATCTTCAGGAGCAGCCACAGTCCAAACCTCAGCCAGAAGAAGAGTTTATCCGGGAAGAGGACATGGAGTATGGCGGAGATTGGCATGGTGAGAAGTATTACTATGATCCGAAGGATCCGGAGGGTATGCCGTTTAAGATTGTAAACGGGAAAAAAGAGTTTTTTGACTAAAAAAGGGCAAAAGAAAAGAGCTCCCACGTTTGTCAAAGACCACGCAACCAAGCTCTCAATACGGTTTTCATGTAGGAGTCGATAGCTACAAAGAAACCTAAGTAAAATGATTTGGAGGAACGAATCCTCAAGAAATGTACTCCACCGTAGGAAACGGCGCGAAGCATCATTTCCTCGGATCGATGAAAATATACTAAACATCTTTAGGATACACACAAAATGTTTTATTGACAACCTAAAATTGATAAATCAATGTGAACAAAAATGAAGGTGTTTATCGGATAAAGTAAGGAGGAACACACAATGATCGGCAAAAAAACGCCAATTAAAGAGACCAAACATAACATCCGGCTGCTTATCATCGCCACGCTGGTAACGATTACTCTTTCTCTACTGTTCTTTATCATCTCGGCACTTTCCGATTCCGGAGTAAAGAAAATAAAAACAGTCGATGCAGATGTTACCTTTGAGACAGAGGCCGACATTGTACTTTTTAACCCGAATACAGACGCGACAACAGCTCCGATCGGGGAGACTTACCCGACAGTAGGATAAGAGGTGACAAACATGAAAGCAATAAAATCCAGCATAGCCCTGACTCTTTCAATCCTGTTACTCCTCCCGTTATCCGCCTGCAAAAAAGGCATGGCAGATAAGGATGGCAACATGTGGGAGTATTCATTAAGTGAAGCAAAAGACCGGGAAGGCTATTTCGTCCGTGTGGACAAAGATGGTAATACCGTGTACCAGCCTCTCTTGGAAGTCAAAGACGCGGGCTATACATCATTAACGGGCAAAACAGGTCGTTTTATTCTGATGTGCAACCGAGATAAGCTCATCCCGATCATCACCGGCAACAACCTTCTGGTGTATATCGACGACGACGCTAAAATCCCGGAAAGTTTTACTCTGGAGCGCTTTGATGACGCAGGATATACTTTTGGCGGACTTTTTAGTTCAAGTGACAAGGAAAATGGGCTCCGGATCAAAGACTCCAGTATAGAAAATTCTTCTATGAAAGCAGAGTGGAGCAAAAAGAGTAATAAGGGGCTTTATATCCTGGATAACCTTGGTGGTATCTCGATCGGAAGCAAAAGCATTGACAGAAACGGTGTGTTTCAAGGCCTTGAACCGGGTAAAAAGTATGAATTCTCGTGTTTTGTCGGCACCAAGTATGAAACCGTAACGGTAATGGCAGACACACATTACTATAAGTCCGATAAGATCTACAAGATAGCCCAAAAAGACTGTCTTACTCTGACAAAGAACGGGTTTGCCATCATAACCATCCCGAAGATCGAGTCAGGATATTATCTCTTAAACAATACGTATATGTTCTATTTTGACGCGGAAAATGTCACTTCCACTCCGATTGCAGAGCGATATGACTTCGTTGATACAACGATCCAGACAACAGAAGCAACGGAAACACCGACATCAACACTGAGTTCAAATTTAATTGGAAACGATGATGAAGACTATGAGCTTCCGGGCGACAGTGCTCCAACAACAGCAGCGCCAAGTGAGAGTGAGTAATATGTATAGGCAAAAAAACAAAATAGCAGCCATACTGGCAGTATCACTTCTCGTATCCGCCTGCGGAAAGAAATCCGAACAGACGATGGAATCCAGCGGAGAAGGAACGATCCGTGATGTCTATAACGAGTCCGAATCGGTCACGGATAACCTGGGACAGCCGCAAAAGGCCGTAAGAAATATCAGGGAAAAATACCCGGAGCTTTCTGATTACACCGGCTTTGACAGTTATGCAGGGATCTACGTACCTGCATTGCAGCGGGACTTTTCTAAGGCGGATTGGCATGTGATTGAAAGAAATGCCAGCTACACGATTCTTCAAAACAGAGAAGAACCGACCGCATCTTATACATTTGGGCATATTTCAGACATTAACCCGGTGGACAATTCAGATTATTCCGTTTTTTCAACCATCTACCCTTTGGTGGAGATCTGTTATATGAAGGACGGGGAACCGGAACTTATGAACAACTACTACACAGAAGTTTTGTCTGTGCAGCAGGATCAGATAAACGGTACCGTGGCGCAAGGGTTCCGCTTTGAAACAGTATCCAAATATGACTATATCCCGGCATATTCATACATGGTATTCAGTCATGTCGGTGATGATGTCAATTATGAAATGATGGTAACGGACAACGTATATCAGGCAGACGGTGACAGAAAAAAAGGTGAGCCGAAAGAGAGTTATGTGCTGGATACCAGGACGAACGTGGACGGAAAAAGGCTCATCGATGCGACAACAGAAGCGCCGGAGGTGGAATACAAAATCTACAATGGTGATGTCACAATGGCAGTACCGTCGTTTATGGACGTTATGGATATAGGCGGAGTAATGCGTGTAAAGGAACGTAATGGCGAGTACACACCTTTTAATCATGCCGGAGCATCAGTGTATTACCTATCTGACGAATTAAACACGAAATCGCAGGTGGACGTGCTCATCAACGAACTGAATATTCTGGCAGATAACAACGAAGTCCTGAAATGCGGGGAGCTGAATTATGAAGACAATATCATCTTTATGGGAGTAGATGATGCAACTCACCTGTATGGGAGCCTGTTCTTGAAAGATGGGGGCATTGATGCAAGAAAAGCATTTTGTGGCACGGGCAAGATCAGATTTGACATATTTTGCCTTCAGAGAAATGAGAAAAAACTCCTGGTCATGTTCTATTATGGCGAAGACCAGGCGGAAGAATTTTGGGATTTTATTATGTATAACTGCTACTAAGGAGGATTGAAGATGGGTAAAACAAAGGTCATTTATGATAATGACGGCAATGTAATCGATATTATCGAAGAGTCTGACGAAATCACGAATATGCTTGAGCCGGATAAGGATCCGTACTGGCAAAGCCCTATACCGAAGAAGGAAAGAAAGCATAAACGCGATACCGTAGAAGAAAGTTCATCCGTGAAGAGATTTAAGATTGGTCTTCTGATCGTAGGTCCGATTATCATCATCGCACTTATGTACTATATCGTCGTCCAATTTTTATAAGGAGGAAGCACTATGAAAAAAGAAAAACTCCCTGGCGAACACGAAGAGTTTGAAGATAACATTGTTACATATCCTGAAGAAGAGGCTGATTCCGGTTCTTCCGATATTGAGGAAGAAGAGGAGGATGATGACCAGGAGAATGTATTGAACATGGCACCGACTTCGATACCGGCATACATCAAGTTTATGTTGGATAAGAAAAACCGCAAGGATAAACTCTCCGAAATGCCGTCTTCTATTCGTGGACGAATAGTAAGAGGAATCATTCTGATGGTCGCTTTAATCGCAGTTGGTATTGCAATGGCTTATGTTTACAAAACGCCGGGACTTGTAATCTTACCAGTGGTTCTCGCGGTAGGCATGTTCTTTATCACACTGAAAAACTATCTGGACGGATCCACAAGGCAATACGTAACACTAAGAGGTACCGTTGTCAGATCAGATTATGCCAAATCCGCGCTGGCAGCTGCAAAAAACGCTGCCCAGAAGACAGCTCGGGCAGATTTCTTTTACCGGTCCTTTATAATGAAAAAAGATGACGAGTATATTAAGATCAACTGCCGAAAGGCCAGAGAACTGCCACAGGAAGGTGATAAAGTACGAGTCATTGTCCATGCTAGAACCAGTGTGTATGAAGAAGAGGGAATCACCGAACTGACAAATTATATCTGCATCGACCGAATTGCATGAGAGCCGCCGAAAGGCGGTTCTTTTATTCGATTATAGCCTTGTGATACTCCAAAGGGATATACTCCAAAATCGAAACTCCCTGGCTAAGAGCTGATTTTGATAGACGGATACATTTTTCATCATCTCCGGCAAGATATGCTTCGCGGATAGAAGTAACCATCCGATACAAATATCCAAGTTCGTCATCTTGGGCTTCAATCCGTTCCACCTCATCGGCGACCTGGTAATTATCCCACTTCGGATGATTGTTCCGAACCACAGCGATAGTATTTGCGTGATGATTCTGCCACTTTGCCTCCAGAATATCAAGTCTTGCTGCATAAGGCTCAACTATATGCCGGATCCGCCAGCGCTCAAGCTGCTTTTTGACATAAACCATCTTAAAGTTCAGTTTTCTGAATTTTTGGTCATCAACAGAAATGGTAAGCATCTCAAGCTGAAGATCTGTATCAGCATCCTCGATCAGCTGGTTGCAAATGAGAAGATCTTCATAATCGAGTTCCTTATCGATTCTAGGTTCTATATACGACACCAGAGCATTTTTCTTTTCTTTTTTTCCTCGCGCGCGAAGTAAGCAAGAAAGTAAGTCTTTAGTATCACTAATATTAGTATCACTAATATCAGTATTACTTGATGAAATATTCTTTCGGTCTGCAATGAAACTATCTTTCACTCTTGACTGCAAATTATTTTCACTCTTGACTGAAACTTTTTTGCAGTCTGCGTCATTGCAGTGGTTTTGCGTGTTATTTTCAGTTGTGATGCCTGATGTATCAATACATTTGGCAAAGTTTTTTACATAAATAAGAGTAGGTTTGCCCTGGCCCTGCTTTTTTCTCTCGATAAGACCAATAGACTCAAGAGTCTTCAGCGCACGCGTAATCGTTGGATGCGATTTACGAAAATCTTCCATCGCCTCATCGAGTGTATAAATGACATACACTCGATTATTCTGATCAATCCATCCATTTTTTCGAGATAAACTGATACGGTCGAGCAACTTACCATAAAAGAGAAGAGTGAATGTATCGGAGCTGATCTTACTAAACCGCTCTTCAGTTACCAGCATCTTTGGTATCCGAAAGAACGAGAACTGTTCCGACTCTTGACCATAGTAGTAGTCAAATTCAAATTGTGACTCCTGTCTATTCATAACCTCTGTATCTCCAATCTTTGTCTTTTAATATTCAAAAACAACCAGGTTGTACAACCGTTGTGTTGCGATTTGATTTCAGCTTTGGAAAAACCATACAAAAAAGGCTGTTCTTGATTAAAACAGCCCTAAAAATCAACACAATAATATTGACATAAATACAATGTACCTTTAAAATATCTACATAAGGCTCAAGCATTGTACTTAGGTTAGTCTGTTTAACCAAGTTGGCCGGGGATGGCAGTCCCAAGCGGTGTTACCGGTAAAAAATTCTGAGGAAGTCTTTGGCGAGGCTTCCTTTTCTTTTTGCCGATGAGTTTATTTAACACGAATGCAACCTTCTTGTCAATAGTCAGAAATCCGCAAAGCCTTGAAAACAGTGCGTTTGCGTTAACAGTTTGTTCATAAAGAGTTCGCGCAAAGTTCGCGCTTCATGATTGGTAATTGACTTTTGAATGACCCTAGTTTATTATGATGGTGTTAGTGTATTTTCTATTTGGAAAGGCGCACGAATGTCCTTTCCGAGCGAAAGTACATTTTTTTTGCCTTAAATTTAGAAAAGGCTAAACATCATTATTTAAGTCCCGGAAAAGATCCGGGAGAAGGAGGACTTTATGAATAAAGTTGAATTAACTGGTAGATTGACGAAAGATCCGGAAGTAAAGATGACACCATCGAACATCGCGGTATGTTCATTTAGTGTCGCTTGCGACAGACGATTCAAAACCCAGTCTGGCGACCGCCAGACGGATTTCATTCCGTGTGTTGCGTGGAGACAGCAGGCCGAGCTTCTCGGCAATTATTTTCACAAGGGCTCACGAATTGAGATCGTAGGTTCTCTTCAGACCAGATCTTATGAAGATCAGAACAAGCAGAAGAGAACAGTGGTAGAAGTAGTGGTGGACGAGATTTACTTCGTTGACACCAAGTCGGATGCAACTGCGACGCAGCAGCCAACGCAACCGGCGCAGCAGTCGGCTTCGGTTCCGACTAAAAAACCGCCGCTTCAGGCAGCTGCCCCTGTGCAGACACCTCCGCCGGTTCAGGCAGTTATGCCGGACGATCCGGTTCAGGAGATGGACATCGAAGGAGACGCAGAACTCCCGTTCGACGTAATGGGCATCGTCTAAGTCTTTCAATCATCAAGTAAAAATGGAAAGGGACTGTGAGTAATCGCAGTCCCTTTTCGCATCTAATGGAGGTAAAATTCTATGAACATTTTAATCGGATTGGCACTTTGGGCAGTTATCGGCTGGAAGATCTATAAGACCTATCGGAAATATAATCCGAAGCCACAGCCGCAACCGCAGAACTCGGTCCCTGTCGTCGAACAGACACAGGTACAGCCTTTACCGGCAAACCTGGATGCTATGACACCAAGGGTTGAGACACCGATGACACCCAGCGACAAACGGATCACGAATGTCCAGAAGTCTTTGGAACGGTTGATCGGCGAAACTGCCTCGGAAGTAGGAGCATTTACCTACTATCTTCCATGTTGCGATGCAAGACAAACCGCGCAATTCAAGCGAGGTATCCCGTATCTTGTGTCGTTTGCAACGAAGACCGGGCTCAGGTGCTTTCTTTTTGAAAACTGTCAGAACTCGGACACGGTGCGCCGTCTCAAGGAAGTATATCTTCTGAATGAGGCGTGTGTTCCTGTGGAAGAGAAAAAGGCTGATGTTTCGGAAGAAACACCGAAGGCAACGATCGAAGAGATCTCAAAAGAGTGGTGGGTCAAGTATTGGCCTAAACTTGAAGGCGAGATTTCCTTCGTAAACGGGAGAAAGGAAATTACCCTGGATGGTAAGTACCGGATCCCGTCCGCCGACATCTTTCCTTTCGTTAAGCAGTATCTTGAAACTGCAACGAAGGGCTCCTATACCTTTGACAGTATAAACGATGACCTTATCGGTCTCGCAATTCCTGTCATGAAGGAGGAAGATGAAGAGGTCCCGGAAGTGCCGGCAGAGTAACGGAACAGTCAACACAAAGGGAAAGGGTGAAAGAGTTTCTTTCACCCTTTTTCTGTTAGGAGGTCAAATTATATGAAGAAACTTTGTTTACTCGAATTTAAGATCGAAAAAACAGTTTATTAAGAAAGGAGGTCACATTGTATGGGCCGAAGATTAAAAGTCGAGGCTGTGTATAACTGGATCCTTTATCCTCGCGACTTTTCCCAGGTCACAAGCCCCGCTCAGTTTACGATCGGTTCGTTCGTGGTTAAAAAGGTCATTGAAGGGGAGTATATGGAAGGAAGCAGCCTTGTTGCAAAAGGTATTCTGGTGCCAAATGAGCAGTCATACTGCGGAGTCCTGTTTGAGCTTGACGGCGATTATGTGACAGAAACAAACGGCAAGTCAGCGCTTGTTGTTACGCACTGTGCTCCGGCAACGCCGACAAACAAACGCGAAACAATCGCGTTTCTCTCATGTGGGATCCTGAAAGGCGTCGGCAAGAAGACAGCCGAGAAGATGTATTGCGAGTTTGGCGAAAAGGTGATAGAGATCATCGACAAAGAGCCGGACAAACTGATCGTTGTTCCGGGCATCTCCAAAGCCAGGGCAAAAGTCATTGCCGAATCCTTTAAAGCAAAGGGTGCAAACGTGATGGGCTTTGCGGAAAAACTTCGGGAGTATAAGCTCCCGGAGGGAGTCGCGCTACGGGCATTTGAGGTATTAGGGATTGACGGTATGGATCTTATTGATAAATCCGTCTACTACCTGGTAAACCGAAGGATTCTAAACTTCCAGCAGGTCGAAGCTGCGGCGAGAACATCACCGAAGTATGATCCTCTGGATAGCGTCCGACTGGAAAAAGCAATTCTAACGCTTCTTTACCAGAACGAAACCGGAGGCAAGTTCTTTCCTCACGGCGGGAACCTCTTCTGCAAACTCAACGATCTGACTTCTGCCGTGCTGAAACTGCTTGGTAATCTCAATAACGATCTATACACGATATATGAGACACTGAAAAGCATGGCACAGCAGAAACTCATTTACTGGGACCGGCAGGACAACACTATTTACCGGTACCCGACGTATGAGGCAGAGCAGGAAGCTGCGGAGCGTGTTGCAAGACAGATCCGAAAACCCAGACTGGTAAGATCCGAGCTCCGGGACGAACTCGAAAAAGAGTGTCTTTCCCGAAATCTCGTTCTTGGAGACGAGCAGAAGGATGCAGTCCTGATGGCACTTCAGCAGCCGATGAGCGTAATCACCGGATTTCCCGGCACAGGTAAGACTACGATCCAGCAAGTCATACTTGCACTTCTGAATAAGGTCTATAAGCAGGAAGCATTGCTTCTGGCACCTACCGGGAGAGCAAGCAAGCGCATGATGGAAAGTACAGGCCATACTGCCAGTACGATCCACTCTGCATTGCAGCTCAACGAGTCCGAAGAACTGGGACGCGACAAGTCGCCTCGAATCACGACGGATCTTCTGATCGTGGATGAAGCGTCGATGATGGACATCTTTGTTTTCCGTGCGCTGATGCGATACACGGAAGCGAAAAGGATCTGTATCGTTGGTGACATCGATCAGCTCCCGTCCGTCGGATGCGGCTGTGTACTCAAGGATCTGATCGGTACTCCGCTCATTTCATTGACGCGTCTTCAGCACATCTACCGCCAGACAAAGGTATCCGGCATCATTGAAAATGCCATGCATATCCGAAACGGCGAGTTCAAGATGCACCTGGATGACACGTTCTACATGAAGCAGCTGGAGAACGAAAAGACCGTGGCGACTATTTGTGCTCTTTATGAGAAGATGGTCGAGAAGTACGGGCAGGAAGATGTCATTCTTCTATCCCCGTACCGAAGAAACGGAACCCTATGCACCAATGTCTTAAACCGTATCCTTCAGGAACGGCTGAATCCGGACAGAGGGCAGGGCAAGTACCTTCGAAAAAAGGACGGTTCCGAAGTTTTCCGCGTAGGCGATCCGATCCTGCTTATGAAGAATATGCAGGAAAAGGGCGTAGTCAACGGCGACGTTGGAAAACTCAAGTCGGTCAGCGCCGAGGGAGATTTCATTACGGTGGACTTTGATGGAAAAGACGTGACCTTCCTGCATGAAGACATCCAATATTTGGATCTGTCTTATGCAACGACGGTACATAAGAGTCAGGGAAGCGAATACAAATGCGTGATCCTGATTATGTCAGAGTCCATGAAGCTCCTGCTTCGCCGCCCGATCATCTACACGGCAGTCACAAGGGCACGCGACATTGCCTGTATCATCTGTGACGGACTCCCGTATGGCGGAAAGCCGGACTATAAGTCGGTGTCCATGGCAATTTCCACCCTGGATGATTCGTCAAGGCTCTCAAAGCTCAGTAAAAGGATCTCCAACGAGGTAAAACTTCAGGAGATTCGGGAAAATGCCAAGCATGAGAAAGCAAAGGCAGCGGCAAACGGATGAAAAGAGATGGGTTGTTTTTCGGTATTAACCGGGAAACAGCCCTTTTCTTTTTGCCCGATTTTGATTTTTAACTTTCAAAATTGAATTATAAATATCAAACAGTATCCTAGTTGAAGTTAGGATACTATTCTAATCCCGGCTAGAATAAGTGCAGTTATTCTAATTAAATTAGAATAAATCTTGATTTTTATCCTGCTTTCCGCTATATTGTAGGTGTTAGTATATTTCCTTAGTGTAGAGCATCTAGTTCTGCGGGAAGTATATTTTTTTTGCCCGGTTTCGGGCGAGATCCAACTATCATTATTCAATAAAGCCCGTACTCTGTACGGCAAAGGAGGTAAGTATGCAGAAAAAGCAGACTTACATCATTGGCGTATGCAACAGTGAAGCCGATGATGTAATTACAAATCGTGTTATCGGAACCCAATCCCAGGTCAAAGAGTTTCTGGTGTCTCTTGTAAAAGAAGACAGAAAGAGCACTGACGACTTTCGCTGGGACGGCGGAACCGAAAACACCAAAGAGGTACAGGTCTATGCAGATGGAAAAATGTACGCATTTGCAATGTACACGACACATCACGTAGATTTTACAGCGACTCCTGAAATGGAGCCGGTTGTCCTCTAAAAGAAATCATCATTATTCAACCAGACTAACGGAGCCTTGAGTATTTTGCTTGAGTCTCCGTTTTTCTATTTCCGAAGGGAGGAAAATTAACATGAGTAAATACTCAATGAACTATCAGCGCTGTCTTCAGATGATTAAAGGCATCACGGACAAGCGCCTGATCCAAAGGAAGATCCTTGTAGTCATCTTAGACCTCTACATGATTTTCTGCAAAAACATCAAGGCAACGATCACAGGGTACTGCGGCGCAGACGCTGCTTCCGGCAAGGATATGGTCATATTCCGTGATGTTTACGGAAGTGAGATCATGAGCAAACTGGATCCGGAGGAACTCAGCATGTTCATGCTGGGATTGGCGATACATGAGATGTATCACCTTTTCTATACCGACTTCGACAAATGTTTCAAACTGATGGAAAATGTCGTTGACGGTAGAAAACCGGAGTTCAGAAATCTCAATAAGTCATGCTTGCCTCGTGAGGTTAAGTTACGACTGATCCAGCACTTCTGCAATATCGTCGAAGACGCCCACATCGAAAGACGAGGCGCAAAGAACTATCCGAAGTTCGCCATGTTCATCGATTACGTGAACATGATCTACCGTCAATACGAAGGAACACTTGCCGACCGTGCAAAAGAAGCAAAGGGCGCAAAGTTTGCAATCTTCTTCTTCTTTGTGCTGCATTTTGCGGTGCATGGCAGAAAGCTGAACTTCGAAGGCGTGCCGGAAAACATGAGAACGCTCTGTCTGGCAAACAGACGAGCAATCATGGACTGTGTGTATGAGAACAATTCAGAAAAGCGCTGCTATATGAGCATCGCACTTCTGGATCGACTCCTTCCCGAGTTGGAGGAAGTTTCTAACGATGCAACACAGGGAGCCGCCAATCTGACCAATCAGCAGATGGCTACACGTTCTGACAGTAATACGGAAGGTGCAAGCAGAAAACCGAAGGATGTCCAGTCTTCAGGCCTGAAAAAGAAAAAGAGAAAACCGGCTGCACAATCATCAACCCAGCAGGCACAAAGCCAGGGTCAGAAAGACCAGCAGGAACAGGAACAAGTAACTGAAACGCAAGTCGGGGAACAGCCCGATGGAAATGACAGTTCTCAATCCATACTGTCCTCCGCTGAAGGTTCTGAACCCACGGGAGATGAACAGATGCAAGATGGTAGCACTTCTCAGGTCACATCAGACAACGCAGAAGAGGAAGCATCCGGATGTGGAAATTCTGGTGAAAAGACTGAAGACGGCAAGGAAGATGACAACGCTTCCGGTTCTTCGGGTTCTGACGGTTCTGAAAGTTCGGAATCCCCGAATAATGAGGAGCCTGACGAACAGCCTGCCGAAAACGATTCCAGTAGCCAGGACGAAGGAAACAAGTCCGAGCAGAGCGAAAGTTCCGAGAATGGATCCGACTCAAACGAAGCATCGGCATCTCCAGAACAGACTGATTCTGATATGGAAGATGAAGATGCAGATGCTGACGAATTTGCCGATTCGGACGAAGATCCTGACGACTCCGAATCTGATGAAGATTCGGAAGGCGAAGACAGCGATCCCGATTTCGATGAGTCAGATTACGAAGACGAACACGATTCGGAAGGCATGGATGAACAATCCGGTTCCGGAGGAGATCGTGGCGGATCGGGAGTCGGTTCGGACGATGGAGATGCCGATCAGGTGGAACTGTTTATGCAGCAGCTGGCGCAAGCGATCCAAAACGACACGCTTTCGTGTAATACGGAAGAAGAGGAGCGTAAGGCGCTACGCAATTCTGTTTACGACATGAGCTGCGGCACAAATAGCGAGCTTTCCCGCTCCATTTCCCGTGACTACATTAAGCCTTGCGTGAAGTCGTTACGTTATCCTGAAGCTCATTTTTCAGATGAAGCACGAAAACTAATCGATGAATACGTGAAAAAGATCGTGCGCATGGTCGATAATGAGGTCAAGACCAGAACGGAAGGTGGACTGCTCACTCGTCAAATGGATGGCACGTTCGCATCATATCGCGCTATGGACTACGTGACCAAGCACGGAGTGGATCGGTACAGAATGTTTGACAAGAACATCCCGGGAGAGGAGGGACTGGACATTGCAGTTCAACTTCTGATCGATGAAAGCGGTTCTATGAAAAGCTGTATGGAAAATACGGTAATCATTGCAAGTATCCTGCATGGAATTTGCGCAAAACTGGGGATACCGATTCGGGTAGCATCGTTTGACGATCAGTGTTACTTATACTGTGACTTTGACGCTCCGATGAAGACCACTTTCGAGACACAGATCTGCAACTACCGCCCGAGTGGTGGAACAGATGAGGCATCTGCCCTTACCTGTCTGGAGCAGTCACTCCTGAAGAGACCGGAGTCATTCAAGTACCTGTTCCTTATAACCGACGGAGCACCGGGATTCTATACCACCTCGGATATGGATAACAGAACATGGCTGAGGAACTATCAGAAGTCCATGATTAAGAAGGGTGTTCAGATGGTTGCCTGCTGCACCGGCTCCAATGCCGAAGCAGTAGCACAAATCTATGAAGGGCCGAAGATCATCTATAACGATTATCCGAAGCTTGCAAGAAGACTCACGAATGAGTTTCTCCGCCCTATTCGCTCCATGTAAACGGAAATATAAGGCTCTCACTACCGGAAACGGTAGTGGGAGCCTTTTTTCATGCTTGCATTTTTCATGCTTATCGTGTATATTGTGTTTAGTAGTCTATTTCCATTTGAATGTAGGACATCTATGTTCGGAATAGTCTATTTTTTTTACCCCAGATGGGGCAACAACCTTATATACATATAAACGGAACCCGTGTATTGCCATTGGCACTATACGGGTTTTTTGCGTTTAAGGGCGTTGCAACTATGGGACAAATCACATTATTTAAAGCCATAGGAGGTATTAAACATGGCACAGGTAAAAGAAAATCTCATTAACGAAGCCGCTAACGCTACCGAAACTTCCTTCTCTCTCAAGACCGGTGGTTACGAAGAAGTCTATTCCGTTCTGAGCAGTATCAGTGTAGAAGAGTGGACAGACACAAAAGGCAAGGATTCCGGAAAAGCTACAAAACCCCTGAATTATCTGCCGTGGGCAGCAGCCTGGGGTATCATGAAGGAGCACTTCCCGGATGCAACATTCCGCTACATCAAAAGTGATGTCGGCTGGAACTTCCATGTAGCCAACGGCTACGGATGGGTAGAAGTCGGTGTAACGGTAAGAGGAGTCGAACTGATTGCCCAGCTGGCGATCACTGACAACTCGAACAAAGCCCTCGCGCTTGATAAGATCACACAGACAGATGTGGTCAACACAAGCCAGCGTGCTCTGGTAAAAGCGTGTGCTTTACACGGCCTTGGACTTCAGCTCTGGCTCAAGGGAACGGAGGCTGCTGTTGATTGGGGCGCCGGCTCTGAAGCTGCATCCGGACTGCCTAATTCTTTACAGCCAAGCGGACTTAACATGACCGCTTCACAGACACAGCCTTCTGCTCCGGCAATCGCACCACAGGTACCAGCACCGCAAATTCCTGCACCACAGGCTCCTGTCCAGCAGAATCAAGTTCAGCAGCCACAGCAGAATGTAGCACCTGCTCCGGCGGTAACTGCAACTAAGGTGACATATTGTTTTCCGGGCGACGGAAAAACTCTAAATGTCAGCGGGCTCGCGGAACCGATCGTCTTCAGAACTTCTGAAAACTACTCGGACACTCAGCTGATCGAGTACAGCAAGAAGAAGTTCACGCTTACAGATCAGGTCTTCGTGGAAGCAGGCGTACTGAACCTGTCTATCAAAGATGCGCTCAACACCCTGATTGCGAAGAAGAAGACAGAAGCGCTGAAGGCACTGGCGGGAAAACTCGAACAGATCGATTTTAATAAACCGGAAGAATCGACTCTCCCGGTAGAAGAGAAGCCGGTACTGTTCGCGATTGGCTGCATTATGCACCACTGCCTGAAGGCGCCGAAAGGATGGTTCTGATCAAAACCTTTAGGGGAGGGTAGAAAACTACCTTCCCCATCATCCTTATGAAAGGGGGAAGAAGTATATGTCATACCAATATAAGTGGGAAGACATATGTGCTTGGACGGCTATTCCGTATCAGGCACATGGGGGCTACCAGGTCCCGTGTCCGTATTGTGCGCGGATGGAAAAGAAGCACAAGATGTATGTTGATCCGGATAACCGTGTATTCAACTGCTTCAAGTGCGGAAGCCACGGCGGAGTCGTGGATCTGTACGCTCTGACTTTTGATCTCTCCTTTAATGAGGCAAAGGAAGAGATGAAAGAACGAGTATTGGGTTCACGCACCTTCTCAAAGGTTGCGCCGGCAACGAAACCGGAACTGAAGGTCATTGACGAGATCACTCAGTCCAGGACACTCCCTATGGAGTATCGGGACAAGGTGTATAGGGCTATGCTTGAAAGTCTGACTCTTACTGAATCGGATAGAGCATACCTTCGTTCAAAAGGCCTGTCCGATAAAGCAATCGACGGACTGATGTTCCGCTCGCTTCCTGTCGGAACGATTGCCAGAAACCGTCTGGTGTTCGAGTTGAACAGAAAGGGATTTGAAACTCTGCTCGGGATCCCGGGGTTTTATGAAAAAGACGGCAAAGTGAAATTTGTACCGTTTGAGCATGGAATCCTGATCCCGGTGCTTTCGGCGGATAAGAAAATACAGACTTTTCAGATCCGCTCCACCTCGAAAGAGGTGGCCAAGGACAAGCGCTACTACGCTCTGTCTTCGGCAAAGTTTGAGAAGGGCTGCAAGAGCGAAACTTTCGTTCATTGTGTGATTCCGAACAAGGACATTACAGCAGCCTATCTGACGGAAGGCTGTCTCAAGGCAGACATTGCAGCCGTCAAATCGGGGAGACCTTTTTTGGCTATCCTCGGTGTGAACTGTCAGAAGCATCTCGAAAAATGCATCAGGCAGTTCCCGAATCTGCGCCAGGTATATATCGCGTTCGATATGGACAAGTTTGAAAATCCGAACGTGAGTGCAGCGCAGGAACAGCTGTGCCAGCTTCTCAAAAAGTGTGGGATCACCCCCATTATTGTGAACTGGGACAGGGACTATAAGGGAATCGATGATTTTCTTGTAGCAAAGAAAAAGAAGGATGGGGAGGCGTGAAAACGCCCCCTCTTCCGACTTAATTATAAATTTGCTTGAGAAAGATTCGGTTTCTGAATCTTTAAAACGAAAAAATTACGCTATTTCTAGCGTAAATATATAAAAACGACTTGAATTTTTTTTTTTTTTGTTTACAATTTGAGGTAGCTACAAAGAAATCTATAAAATCATGGAGGAGAATAGAAATGGTTACAATCGGTATCGACACTGGGAACGCCCAGTGTAAATCTAGCAACTTT